>Ga0070665_100001021_pt1 | contig 35154 bp, 28 predicted proteins | sample KBSS13metaG_FD_65862 | JGI IMG/M metagenome (GOLD analysis project Ga0070665, IMG submission 65862) | Switchgrass rhizosphere microbial communities from Kellogg Biological Station, Michigan, USA - KBS S1-3 metaG | ecosystem: Host-associated > Plants > Roots > Rhizosphere > Soil ... | reverse complement strand
GTCACCATGCGCTCGCGGAGCGACTGCTGATGCGCTGGACCGACCGGGTGGTGGTCTCGGCCGAGACCACCACCCGGTCGGTCCAGCGCATCAGCAGTCGCTCCGCGAGCGCATGGTGACGCCGCTTGCGCTCGTAGATGTTGACCTCGGTGCCGATCACGATCGGGACGTGCTCGAGAATCGCGGCAAGCCGTCCGTACAGGCTCGCGGTGAGCAGAAACGTGTGAACGATTGACGGCCGTCGTTCGCGCAGGTAACGCCGGATGCCGCCGAGGTCTCCGGGACGCGTCAATCCGGGAGACAGATTGAGCACCGTCACGGGTGCACCGGTCCGGCGAATCTCGTCGCCGATCGGGCCCGCTTGATTGATGCAGCAGACCATCGGCTCGAAGCGTTCCGGCAGACGCCGCACGAGGTTGAGCACCATTTCTTCGGCGCCGCCGACGAAGAACGCATGCGCCATGTAGACGACACGAATCCGCTCGGCGGTCACGCGGCGTGAGCCCGGTAGAACGCGACGGTCCTTGTCAGGCCTTCGTTCAGCGATATCCGCGGCTGCCACCCGGCGTCGCGGCCGATCCGGCTCACGTCCGCGACGAAATCGCCCGTTTCGATGGCCGCGACCAGCTTTGGCCACGGGACGAATGCGACGGTGCCTTGTCCGACGATCGACGTGATGGCGCGCGCCATGTCGACGAGCGGCGTCCCCACGCCACTGCCGACGTTGTACATCCTGCCCTCGCAGCCCGGTTCCGATCCGAGTGCCAGCAGCGCCTGCACCGCGTCGTCGATGTAAATGTAGTCGCGAAGCTGACGGCCGTCGCCATAGACCGGAAGCGCTTCGCCTGCCATCGCCAGGTGAATCAGCCGATTGACGACGCCGTAGGCCGTCCGCTCACGGGGCTGACCCGGCCCATAGGGGTTCGTGAGTCTTGCGGCCGAAAACTTCACGCCGTACAACTTCGCGTACACCCTGAGGTAATGCTCCACCGCCAGTTTGTGCACGGCGTGCACGCAGGTTGGATCGACCGCATCGCCTTCGTTCACGCCCGTGACCGCCGGCGACGCATCCGGACGTCCGTAGGCGAGTCGCGAACTGACGAACACCAGCTTGGCCGACGGGCTCTCGACACGCAGCGCTTCCAGCAGGACCAGGTTCCCGCGGCAGTTGACGTCGAGGTCGGTCCAGGGATCCTCCATGCTGCGCACGGCACCGGAGCGGCCGGCCAGGTTGAACACGATCTCCTGTCCCGCAACCGCGCCTCGCATCGCCGCCGCGTCGCGCAGGTCGCCCTCGAGTGCACGGATGCCCGCCAACGCCGGGTCTGCGATTGATTCGCCGTGACGGTCCAGCGACGGGGTTGCGACGGTCACCCGCGCGCCCAGGCGCACCAGTTCGCGCGTGAGATGAACGCCGATGAAACCGAAGCCGCCTATCACCAGCACCGCCCGGTCGCGGTAGACGCTCACGCCGCGGCCTTTCGACCGGCAACGCAGAGGCAGTGCAGGTGCGCCTCGGACTCGAATCGCTCGATCGCGATCACATCGAACGCCTCGCTCAGCAGATCGCGGACCCGCCGCTCGTCGGCGTACAGGCCGCCAGCGAGCAGGCGGTCACGCAGGCGGCGGCCGGCGCCCGCCGGGGCGACCGGCTCGAGCCACTCGCCCATCCTCCGCGCCATGGTGCGCGGGATCGACGGCGAAGCCGGATGCACGGTCGTAAACGCGAATCGCCCGTGCGGCTTGAGCCACGTTGCGACTGCGGATACGACGTCCTCGTCGAAAGGCACGTGTTCGGCCAGAACGCCGATGGAGTAGACCAGGTCGAACTGCCGCGGCTCGAAACGATGGCTGAAGAGATCGTCGTGAATCAGCGTCACGGACGCCGCCGTAATACGCGAGGCGTTGTACGGCGCCTGCGCTTCGGCGAGCATGGCTGCCGACGCGTCGATGCCGACCAGGTTGCGCACGCCGCTCAGCGCCCAGAAATAGCGGCCGGTGCCGCAGCCGAGATCGAGCACATCGATCGGCGCCGGCAGCGAACGACAGACCTGCTCGAGCCAGCTCGCGAAGTCGCGGCAAGGCCCGCTCTGCTCGAATTCCTCGTCGTGGGCGCGGTAGCGCCGCGCATACGCCTCGTCGTACAGAGCCGATGCGCGATCGGCCCAGCGCGTCGAGGATGCGGATTGACGTGACGTCGTCATGCGAAGAGGTCTTCCGCGCGAACGAAGCGGACGTCCGCGTGGCGGGCGGCATAGTCCAGAAAGCGCAACAGGACGCTCTTCATCGCCTGATCCACTTCCCAATAGTGGGTGGCGAGGCAAAAGTCGCCGCCGACACCGCGAGCCTCTTCGAATCCGGCCACCAGCTCTTCGAGCGTCGTGCCAGGTATCAGGCTGTGGCATCCGAACTCGGCGTGCGTCGCGTACCGCAGCAGGCGTGGATAGACCATCCGATCCGCCTTGCTGCGGCGGGTCGCCCGGCGATAGCGCGCCACCCGCCACCAGTTGCCGGGAGTGCGCAGATCCCATGCCCGCATCGACGGACGGAACGACAGGAACGATCCCAGGATGTTCAACCCTGCGGCCGCCACTGCCGCAAGCGCCGGCTTCGAGAGCGCGTTATGCGGCGGAACGAAAATTGAGATGTCGGTACCGAGCGTACCGCTCAGGTACTCGAGGCCTTCTCGCACCCGCGTCTCGGGATCCGGCGCGGCCTGAAACTCGTATCCCTGAGGAAAGTCCTGGTGCGTATAGCCGTGGAGCGCGATCGTGATCCGGCGCCCTGCCGCGAGCTCCTTCAGGGCGGCGACCAGCGGCGGGTTTCGCTCGAGCGCGAACGCTTCCGCCGAGTGCCACTGGGCGGATGGAATACCCGGGCGTTGATAACCGATCGCGAACGGCACCGTCGCGAGGCAGATTGGAACCCGCTGCCAGACGTCGCCGTAAACCCGCTCCAAATCGTCGGGCGATGTGAAATAGCAGGTGTCGTCGTCACGCACGGCGACCTTCATGCTGCTTTTCGCGCGGCGATGACGCCCTCGTACACTTCGAGCAGACGAAGGGCGCTCGCACGCCATGAGAATTCCGTGGTCGCGCGCGCGCGATTGAACGCGCCGGCTTCGCGCGACGCCGACGGCGACACGAGATACGTCGCCAGCGCGTCGGCGAGCGCGGCGGCGTCCTTCGCGGGCACGATGGCGCCGCCCACGCAGTCGACCAGAAACTCACGCACACCACCGACGTCAGTCGTCACCACCGGCAATCCGCACGCCATCGCCTCGAGCACCGCGTTCGGCGAGTTGTCGAAATCCGAAGAGAGGCCGAACACGTCCGCGGCGCGGTAATACTTCGGCGTCTCGGCCTGAGGGATCGAGCCGACGAACGTCACGGAGCCGAACAATTCGAGCCTTGCCACCTGATGGCGAAGGGCCGAGGCTTCCGGACCGTCTCCGACCACGATCAGGTGAACGTCGGGAATGCGTTCGCGCACCAGGGCAACCGCATCCACCAGCAGCGCCACGTTCTTGATCGGCACCAGGCGCGCCACGGCGAGGACCACGCGACGATTGCCCAGCTTGAGGGTGTCGCGCACGCTCGGTCCGTCGGGTGCGAAGCGATCGCCGTCAACGCCCTTTTGCACCCGTTCGATCGAACGGCCGAGTGAGGCTGGCAAGTGCTCGGCGGCCCAGCCGTCGGCGATCAGCGCGTCAGCCTGGCGGAGATCGGCGACGTAGCGCGCATTCGGCTCGCCCGGCAGATTGATCACCACCGGCGTCTCGCGCCAACGCAAACGGGCCGTCTGGTGCAGCGCGTGCGCATGGACGACGTCCGGCTGCCGCCCGGAAGCGGCGATGTGCCGCCACGCCGCCCGGCAAAACCATTCCTCATCGCAGTGCAGAGCATGCATCGTCAACCGTCCGAAACCGCGGCGGTGCTGGAATCGATAGACGAAGTCGCGCGCGTATGGCGATCGGAGGGTCGTCACCGGGAAATCGGCGACCGGGTATCGTGCCTGGCCGAACAGGAGCGGCCGTCCCGTGATGAAGTCGACGTCGACACCGAGCGCCGTCAACTCGCGCGCCCACGCGAGATGGCGGGTCTCGCCGCCGCCCCGCATCATGGCGAGGCAACGCACCAGCATGGTCACGCGCATGACTCGGCCACTGGAATGCGGTCGGGCGCCGGTACGCGGTCGAGATGCGCGCGTGCCCACAGCTCGAGGCATACCAGCGCCCAGATACGCTTCGCGTGATCGCGCGATCCGTCGCGATGCTCGGTGATGAGCGCGCCGACTTCACGCTGCCGCGTCCAGCCGCGCTGCCGCGTTCGCGGATCCTGAAGGATGTCCCCTGCCCAGTCGATCATCTGTTCCTTGAACCAGCGCCGCAATGGCACGCCGAACCCGCGCTTGGGCCGATCGAGCACCGCGGCCGGCACCCACGGACGAATGACTTCACGGAACAAACGCTTCGTGGCGCCGGCATCGCCGTGCCGAGCGGACGACTGACGTGCCGCCAGCTCGATCACGTGATGATCGAGGATCGGACAGCGCGCCTCGAGCGAGTGCGCCATGGTGGCCCGATCGACTTTCACGAGGATGTCATCCGGGAGATAGTGCCGCTTGTCCCACTGCTGGAGGCGAGCGAGCAGGGTGCCTGAATCGGCGCGGATTGCGCTGACCGCGAGGTGTTCAGGCAGCGTGCCTGCCGCATCGAGCAGGTCGCGTTCGACGACGGCTTCGAGCAGATAGTCGGGGAACACGGTCCGCCGCCAGACGAACCACGCTTCCGGGCCGAGCGCGAACGTCGACAGCCGGCCTTTGCCGCGCACGTGAACCGGCACCTGGCGGGCCCCGGCGCCAACCATGGCGCGAAGAACGTCGAGCGGCGCCGACGCCACCCGGCCCAGCGCGTCGGCGTATGGCGTATAGCCGGCAAACAGCTCGTCGCCGCCGTCACCGGTCAGGCAGACCGTCACGTGCCGGCGTGCAAGCTCCGCAACGTAGAACGTCGGAATCGCGGACGCGTCGGCAAACGGCTCGTCGTAATGGAACGCGAGCGTCTCTGCAACCCGAACGCAGTCGGGCTGAACGATCTGCTCGTGATGATCGGCTCCGAAATGCTCCGCCGTCGCGCGCGCCTCCTCGATCTCATCGTAGGCCGGGTCACCGAAGCCGATCGTGAATGTCTGCACGGGTCTCTCGGACTGCCGCGTCATCAACGCGAGGACCGCGGCGGAGTCCATGCCGCCGCTGAGAAAGGCGCCGAGCGGCACATCGGATCGCAGACGGATGCGAACCGCGTCGGTCAGTTCCGCGCGCAGCCGTTCGATCGCCTCCGCTTCCGGCATGTCGTCGGTATCCGCGGCCGCGGGCCAGCGCCAGAACGCTTCGGTCTTCGATTGCCCCGTTTTCACGTCGACGATGAGCGCCGTGCCGGGGGCGATTCGGCGCATCCCCTCGAACGCGGCCTCCGTGCCGGAGACGTAGCCGAACGTGAAGAAGTCGACCAGCGCCCGAGGGTTGACTGACGGAGCGCGATCGATTCCCGCGAGAATGGCCTTCGCTTCCGATGCAAACAGCAGCTCTCCGTCCCGCTCGAGCCAGTACAGCGGCTTCTTGCCCGCACGATCGCGCGCGAGAACGAGCCGGCCGGCCGACGCGTCCCAGATCGCAATCGCGAACATGCCGCGCATCTTCTCGAAGGCGCCGAGGCCGTGGACGGCGTAGAGCTGCGCGATGACTTCTGTATCGCAGGCGCTCTCGAACCGGCGGCCTGCGCGCCGCAGTTCGTCGCGCAGCTCGACATAGTTGTAGATTTCGCCGTTCTGCGCGACGGTCACCGCTCCCCCGTCTATCGAGATCGGCTGATGTCCGCCGGCGACATCGATGACGCTGAGGCGCGCGGCGCCGACAGCGGCCGGCCCGCTCGTAAACAGGCCGCGGTCGTCGGGGCCACGGTGCCTGATCGTCTGGACCATGCGGCCGAGACGATCCGGATCCGGTTGGCGGCCGGTCAGCGACACGAACCCCGCGATGCCGCACATATCAGCAGCGCCTTCCGATCCGCCGGCGATCGACCATGCGGATCATCGCGCCGCGGCCCCGACGGCAGGTTCGGGCAAGGGCGACGCCGCGCACACGTCGTCGAGCTCGTCAGAGACGAACGTCGCCGACCGCTCTGCCGATCGGCCGTCCAGAAACTGGCACTGCTCTTCGACCACGCGCCGGCGTCCTTGACGGTCGAGCGAGGGATCGTCGAGATAGGCGCCGATGAAAGCGATCAATTGTTCCGGAGACTCCGCGACGCGAACGGCGTCGTGTCTCGTGATATTCACGTAGTGCGTGAACCGGTAGTAGCGCCGGGCCGACTTCGCCCACTCCGACGGCCGCTCGCCGTCGAACGCAATATTGACGACCGGGGTATCGAAGATGGCGGCTTCGATCGCGATGGTCGAGGCCACGTTGACGACCACGTCGCTATGCCGCATGGTTTCCGCCAGATGCTGCTGGCTCTCTGCGGTGATGTCGACCGCCAGCCCGTCGCCCGCTTTCACCGTCGAGCGGAAGGGCTTCTCGATGATCACGCCCGGCACCTGTTGAAACTGATCGTAGGCGTCCAGATCGTCGCGTGGGTGAAGACGGACCAGGACCTGCGCGTCCTGCCGCCACGCGCCGTTCCGCATGGCGCCGATGAGCACCCGAAGCACATGATCATGGTGCGGATACAGTTCGCGCGGCGTCGTCGTCAGGGTGATCAGCCGGCGTGACGGATCGGCGCCAATGCGACGGAAGAACGCGTCGCGCGACGTCGCCGGCGTCGGCGTGAAGTAGAGGTCCCAGTGCGGCGCGCCGGCGACGCGGACCGAGCCGGTCCGGTAACCGTGCAAATCGATCGCCTGCTGTTTCATGAGATCGTTCCAGACGATCAGCCGATCGACGCGCCGTACCGGCAGCAGCTTGTTCGTGAAGTTGTCCCAGCTCGGATCGACCGCGACCGTGCGAACGCGACGGCGAACCGCGGTGCGCAGCAGCGGAATCTCCGAAAAAATCAACCCGGGACTCGACGTCACGAGCAGCACCGGCCGCTCGCGATCGAACAGGCGCTCGGCCCACGGGTGCGACACCAGGCGATCGATGAAGTCGTATCGCGTCGCTGGTCTCACTATCGACGGTGCGACGATCGACGCGAGCAGCCGCTTGGCGCGGATCCAGCGGATGCTCTTCTTTGCAATCGCCTCCTCTCGACGGATGCGAACCGATTCGGTGACGCCGGAATCGAGATACGCCGCCTGAACCAGCGCCATCAGCCGGCCTTCGAGCCCCTCGGGACGGTGTGCCGGCAGGTCCTCGAACCGAACACGCGGCCTCTCGAACTCGCGCACGAACGCGGGATCCCGGGACAGCGGCGACACCAGGACGACCTCGCAGGATCGATGCGCGCTCAGCAGCCGGTCGACCAGCCCGGTCCTCAGAATATTTCCGGCCGCACCGCCGTGCGGCACCGAGACGAGAACGGTGAAAGAAGCGGACGTCATCGATTGGCCCGCGCCGCCGCCACGTCAACTGTGCCGTAGTGCGCGAACTCGTAGTCCAGCGTAACCAGCCCGTCTTCGTCGTCGCCGCTCGTCGCCAGGCCGTCGACACCACGGCCTCGTGAGATGACGGCAAATCGCGGGCCCGCTGTAATCAGGTCATACGACGCCAGCTGATGACTATCGGTGATCGACAGTCGCAGCACGTACTGGCGGGGCCGCAGCGGCAGCCCGGCGAACCGGCACTCGATGACGCCACGCCCGTCCAGGTGTGCCGGCAGTTCGGCGCCACTGGAAGACGCGGTCGCAATCACCACCCCGGTATCGACATCGATGATGGCAACCTGAAACACCGGCCGCGCCACGGGACAGCTCGTCTCATAAGACGCCCGCACCATCAGCGTGTCGCCGGTTGCGATCTGCAGCACGGTGTGGCCCGCGTCGTCGACAATGTCCACCGACACGTACCGGACCTCGCCGGTGCCGCCACGATGGCTCTGGAGCGCGTTCGACTGGTTGCCGAGCGCCTCGCGGTTCACTTCGTTGATGTACTGTTCGGCCATCTCCGCGGCGGGCCCGTATGCGCGCACGGCGCCGTCTTCCATCCAGAGGATGTCGGTGCACAGCCGGCGCACGTTCCACATGTCGTGGGAGATGAACAGCACTGTCTTGCCTTCGGCGATCAGCCGCCGCAGCGCCTCGAGCGCCCTGCGCCGGAACGCGGCGTCCCCGACCGACAACACTTCGTCGACCAGCACGATATCGGGGTTGCTGTAGATCGCGACCGCGAAGCCGAGCCGCGCATACAAGCCGGATGAATAACGTTTCATCGGCGTATCGATGAGCCGCTCGACATCGGCGAAGTGGACGATGGCGTCGAACTGGCGATCGATCTCACGGCGGGTCAGGCCGAACAGCCCGCCGCCGAGATAGACGTTTTCGCGGCCGGTGAGCTCAGGATGAAATCCGGCGCCGAGCTCGATCAGCGAGACCACATGCCCGGCCACGCGGACCGCGCCTCGCGTCGGCCACGTGACGCGAGAGATCAGCTTGAGCAGCGTCGTCTTGCCTGCGCCGTTCCGGCCGATGACACCGACGCCGGCGCCCTGGGTCACGTCGAACGAGACGTCGCGAAGCGCGTGGATCGTGGCGTCTACGCGCCCGCGCGACGCACTGTGGACCTCGTCGGTCCGGCCTCGCAACCGATCGAGACGCGAGGAGATCAGGTCGACAATCGTGCGCGAGCGGCCGGCCCGGTACCGCTTGGTCACGTGGTCGAGCTGTATCGCAATCGGCGTCATCAGATGACGTCCGCGAAGTACTTGTCCATCCGCTTGAAGGCGGCGAACGACGCCGCGAAGAGGCCGGCGATCAGCACGGTCGAGAGCAGCGTCAGGGAAAAATCCGGAGGCCGGTTGAACACCAGCGCCGCGCGAAACCCTTCGATGATCGCGCTCAGCGGATTGAGCATGAAAAGCCACTTGAAGCGCGCCGGCACCGTGGCCAGCGGATAGGCGACCGGAGTCAGGTAGAGCCACAACTGCAGCGCAATCTGCACGACCGGGTTCACATCACGGTAGAACACGTTCACGCTCGATGTCGCGAGCGTGAACCCGACCGTGAACAACACCAGGAGCAGGAAGAACAGCGGCGACATCAGTGCCCAGACGCCGAGGCCGACGCCGTAATACATCATCAGCAGCGCGTACAGCCCGCCCGCCGCGGCGAAGTCGATGAGCCGCGAGCACACCTGGGCCAGTGGCACGATCTCGCGAGGAAAATACGTCTTCGTCACGATGTTGCGATAGGTGATCAGGCTCATGGTTCCGGTCGACACCGAGTTCATGAAGAAGAACCAGGGCACCAGGGCCGCGAACGCGAAGATGGGATACGGAGCGCCTTCCGACGGCAGCTTTGCCAGCCGCGAGAACACGATGGTGAACACCGCCATGGTCGCCAACGGCTGGGCGATCGCCCAGGCGATTCCGAAGAATGACTGGCTGTAGCGGCCCTTCACCTCCCGCTTCGTGAGGTTCATCAGCAGCTCCCAGTACGCCGCCGGTGAGATTCGGACGGCCCGGTCGTGGAGCACTGGCATCAATCGAGCACGAACTCCTTCTTCCACGACTCGTCGGCGGGAGCCGCCGCCTGATCCGATTTTCTGAGCAGGAAGCTCTCGAGCACCAGCGCGTCCATGTCGGTGCGCATGAAGCAGCGGAACGCATCCTCGGGCGTGCACACGATCGGCTCGCCGCGGACGTTGAAAGAGGTATTGACGATCACCGGACAGCCCGTCCGCCTGTAGAAGGCCGCGATGATGTCGTGAAAAAGCCCGTTGGTTTCGGGGCGGACGGTCTGGATGCGCGCCGAGTAATCGACGTGCGTCACCGCCGGCACCATCGAACGCGGCACGTTCAGGCGATCGATCCCCCAGAGCGCCTGCGTCTCCGCCGCCACCGGCAGCCGCTTCGATGCGTGCACGCCGGCGACCAGCAGCATGTACGGGCTGTCGCCGTCCAGTTCGAACCAGTCGCCGACCCGGTCGCGCAGCACAGCGGGCGCAAAGGGACGGAACGACTCGCGGAACTTGATCTTGACGTTCATGATCGACTGCATCTTCGGCGAACGCGCATCGCCGATGATCGAGCGCCCGCCGAGCGCACGCGGCCCGAACTCCATCCGGCCCTGGACCAGGCCGATCACGTTGCCGTCGGCCATCAGCGCCGCAATCTCCTCGGCCAGGGCCGCTGCGTCCAGCCGCCGGGCGACATGGCCGTGGAATTCCAGGAAGCGTTCGATGTCCGCGTCCAGGCAGCGTGGCCCGAGAAACGACCCGCTCATGCCGTCGGCGTACTTCGGCGCGCGGGAGCGGGGCCCGCGCTGGCTGGACGGACGTTCCCAGAGTCCGGAGGCTTCACAGCTCACGCGCGGTTTTTCAAGGTAGCGATGCCACAAGCCGATCGCCACGCCAAGCGCGCCGCCGGCATCGCCGGCCGCCGGCTGGATCCAGATCTGATCGAACGGCCCTTCGCGCAGGATGCGGCCGTTGCCGACGCAGTTGAGCGCGACGCCTCCGGCGAGACAGAGATCTCTCATGCCCGTTTCGCGATGCGCAAAGGCCGTCATTTTGAGCATCACCTCTTCGGTGATGTCCTGGACCGAGCGCGCCAGATCCATTTCGCGCTGGGTCAGCTCGCTCTCGGGCGCGCGCGCCGGCCCGTCGAACAACGTTTCGAACGACCGCCCGGTCATCGTGAGGCTGTGGGGATACGTGAAGTAGTCCATGTTCATCCACAGACTGCCGTCGTCGCGGACCTCGAGCAGGTGATCCTTGATCGTCTTCACGTACTTCGGTTCGCCGTACGGCGCCAGCCCCATCACCTTGTATTCGCCCGAATTGACCCTGAAACCGGCAAAGTAGGTGAACGCGGAATACAGCAGGCCGAGCGAGTGCGGGAAACGCAGTTCCCGGATCATCTCAATCTCGTTGCCGCGGCCGACGCCGATCGAGGACGTCGCCCACTCGCCCACGCCGTCGATCGTCACGATTGCAGCCTGCTCGAACGGCGAAGGATAGAAGGCCGAGGCTGCGTGCGACTCGTGATGCTCGCCAAACAGGATCGGTCCTTCGTAACCAGGCAGCCGGTCACGAATGTCCTCCGACAGCCACAGCTTCTCGCTGAGCCAAATCGGCATGGCCATCAGGTAGGAGGCCCAACCGCGCGGCGCGCAGGCGGTATAGGTCTCGAGCAACCGATCGAATTTGACGAGCGGCTTTTCGTAGAACCCGACCAGATCGAGCTGGCCGATATCGATGCCGGCTTCGCGCAGGCAGTAGTCGACCGCCTGCGATGGAAAACCCGCGTCGTGTTTTTTTCGCGAGAAGCGCTCTTCCTGCGCGGCCGCCACAATGAAGCCGTCCTCGACCAGACAGGCCGCGGAATCGTGGTAGTAGGCGGAGACTCCGAGGATTCGGGTCATAGCGTCACCGCCGGTTCAGCCGTGCGGCGATCGACCGCGGCTCCTCGCATGGCCAGCCCGGCGATCGACACGGCAATCGCGACGGCGACCGGAATGACATGGACCGAGAAGCGGCCCGGGTACGCGACGCCGCGGGCCACCAGGCCGCCGGCGACAGACGCCACGGCCATGACCGCCACACCGAGCGGCAGGCGACGCGCGACGGGGACGCCGACCAGTGCCAGCAATGCGCCGGCGAAACCGGCGAGTACCAACAGCGACCGGACGTCGAGGCGCGGCGGGTCCTGCACGGTGACGATCATCGCTACGCTCTCGAGCGCCCTGCGCCAGGCCTCCGCCGACCAGAGCGAGTGAATGGTCAGACCCAGACCGGTCGCGTTGTGCAGGCGCGTCGTCCCGACGAACGGATCGAGGACGCCCGTGAAGTACCAGGTTCTCGCGGTGAATGCGGCAAGGCCCACAGCGATGACCAGCAGGTACGGTCCTGCCAGCCGTGGCAGCTGCCGCCACGACTGCAGCTTGAACGCCGCGCCGGCCGGGGTCGTTTCGGGGAGGCTCAACGCAGACAGCGCGAGAATCAGCGGCAGATGGTTCAGGCGCGTGTAGAACGCGAGCGTCGCGAACAGTCCGGCAATCATGCCGTGGCGCGCCGGCGATCCATCGCGTGCCTGCGTCAGCATGATCGCGGCGAGGTACAGCCACATCGACGCGGCGATCTCCGACAAGCCCCGCCCGAGAAGATACCAGTTGGGCCCCAACGCGGTCGTGACCAGCACGGCGACGGCCGCCGCCACGCCGGCACGGAAACCTGCCGTTCGGTTGACGACCTCATAGGCAAACAAGGCCCCGACGAGCAGACCAAAGCCGTCCAGCAGCAGTTCGCCAACGCTGGAGTCGCCGAAGATGACATGCAGCGTTCCGCACAGCCAGCGATACAGCGGCTGGTTCCAGAATGTCGGCTGCCCTCCCTCGAGCCAGAACCCGTCCATGAAAATGCGGTACGCAAACCGCTGGAAGGTCAAGGAATCGTCACCGAACAAGTACAGCCTGAACCCGCCGATGCTCCTGAAGCCGATCGTCGATAGCAGCGCGAGCCACGGAGTCGCAACCAGCAGCCACGCGCCACGCGTCGTGCGCAGGGCACGAGGAACGGGAATAACGATGACGGCAAGAAGGAGCAGCACTGCAAAGCGCGCGGCACTCGAATCGGCCCCGCCGCTTGCCGTCCACGCGGCCGCCGTCGCAACGGCTGCGATCGATACGATCGCGACGGCTCCAGGACGAAGTGCCGACCAGGCCGCGGCGATCCAGCATCCCAGCAGCCCGAGGATCAACGTCGGCGAAATGAATCGGCACACGCGTTGGATCGTCGCGGCAAACGGCGTCAGCGGTGCCGTCGACGTGGCCACGGTGTCGAAGAGGTCGCTGCCGTTCCAGCGGGGGATGAATCGCCAATCGCGTCCCCTCATGTCGAGTTGAAGGCTCACGACGTGCGGACCGGCATCCATCGGCAAGGTCACCGTCGATCCATCCGTGCCCGCGACGGACGCCGCATCGACGGTGCCCGACAACGTGACGTCGGATCCGGTGTCGATCGTCATCGTCCCGGCAGACTCGACGAACATCGCACCGTTCACGAGGAACGCATACTGCCCTTCTGGCGGCCGCGCGTTCTCGACGAACAGGCTCTCGGGCTCGTCTGTCTGGACGAGGCGATCCTGGCCGAACGGAATGTTGACGATCCACGCCGGAAACTGTGTCTGCCGCGAGTAGCCGCGCGCGACGACAGCAGAACATGTGTGCGGACGGCGGCCATCCCACGTCCGGACGTCCCATCCTTGCGCCAGGCGGTATCCGCCAATCGTGTCCGGATACTTCGTCAGGAACGTTCCACACCATCCGCCCTGGGGCAACATCATCCATGCGAGCAGCTTCCACCCCAGCAGCACGACGATGATGCCGCGCGCCAGGCGGTGCTGCAGGAACGCCGGGTAGAGAACCCATAGCGCCGGCAACACCACGCCAAGCAGGAGCGCGATCGCCGGGACGTCGAACGGCGCGCCGCTGAGGGCGCCGACGATTCGCCCCGGCCAGGCGATCGCGGCAACGAGGACAACGCCCCACACCATCCTCACGGACGTTCGAGAATCAGGAAAAACGGATCGCGATCGAGCTCGGGGATCTTCGCGACGAGCTTCAGGTCGCCGGCTTTCATGAGGGACGCCATCCGAAGGTCGCCGTCATTGCCGAGGACGATGCTGTGCGCGGGCAGGCTGCGTACGTCGATCGCGTCGAGCCGGCCGCTGCGTTCGAGGAGCTGTTCACGATTGTGCTTGCCGAGGTAGAACCGCCAGTAGGCGTCCATCCAGCGATTGCGCGTGTCCATGAGCCCGGCGGTGGATTGCAGCGTCGCGAAATAAACGCGCGCGTCGCGATCGCCTCCTGCGCGGTCGATGATTTGCTCGAGCGCGCCGCGAAGATTTCCGCCGAGCCACGAATTGGAGCGCAGCCGGTAGTCGCCGAAGTAGTCGGCGCTGAAGCGCGCAAACTGGATCGGCACCAACGCGATCAGCGCGCACGCCAGGAGCCGTGCGCCGCTCCACGGCCGGGTGACGAGCGACGAGGCCAACGCGCCCCCGCCGGCCACGATCAGCCACGGCGTGACGCCGCCGATCCGGCCTTGCCCGGCCAGGCGCACGATTCCGTACGAGAACCCGACCGCCAGCAGTGCTGCGCCAACGCCGATGAGGGCGCCACGGCGGAGAACAAAACCAGGCAGCGTCCACAGCAGCTCGAGACCGAACGCCGCCAGCAACGCGGCGAACGGCAGCAACGCAACCGCGCGGTTGATGGCGGCCGGCTCCGGCACGAGGACGGCGGCCACAGGCGCCGTGACGAAGCCAATCAATACCAGCACGCTCGCCACCGACGGCCGGCGGACGATCACCTGATAGCACCCGAGCGGCAGCAGCAGTGCCAACGGCATCAGCAACACACCGACCGAGCGGGTGGAAAACGTGATTTGTCCGTCGCCGGAAAAGAACAGAAAGCTCGGGCTGAAATACGTCCAATAGAGGGAAGAGAGACGCTCGATGTTCGGATAGCTGAAGAATTCGCGCAGCCCCTGCAACGCCGTCAGCTGCCTGGCATCGTACAAGTTGTAGCGCGCGGCGGTGTCAGAGAGGACCGTCGGATGCTTCAGGAACCAGAGCGCGAACGGGATCAGCGGCAGCGCGAATCCGGCCCCGGCAACCGCGTAGGCGCGACCTGGCTGCTTGACGAGCAGCAGGACGATCGCCGTGAGCGTCAGGTACATGGCCATCAAAAGGACGGACGCGATGTAGCTGTAGAACCCGACGCCCAGACACATCGTCGCGGCGAACAGCCACACGAGGCGCCCGTTCTCCAGGAACAGCAGGATGCACAGCAGCCAGGCCAGGATGAACGGCAACGGGTACACGTAGTCGAGTGCGTAGCGGCTGAGGATGAAATGCGCCGGGGCCAGCGCCAGCATTGCGGCAGCCGCCAGCGCGTAGCTTGCGCTCGTGAAGAGCTTCCGGCCCACGAAATACACCAGAACCACGTTCACGACGCCGACGCAGACGGTTGGCAGCCGCACGATCCGTTCTGACAGCGGCGCCAGCTTCAGGAACAGCGCCGTGAAGTAAAAGATGGCAGGGGTGAACCAGCCCCAACGCGACTCGCCCGGCATCTGCACTTTGAAGTACAGCGGCAGGGCAACGCCGGTTACGTCATGCCCGGTCGTGGCGAGCGCGTGCGCATCCACGGCGATGATCGCCTCATCCGGTGACAGATAGACCGGGGCATCCTGCAGCTGTCTCGCATAGACGACGAGCACGGCTGTCGCGATCAGCGCGCCAACGAGGATCGGTCGAAGGACCACCAGCTAGAACAGGGTGTAGATGAACGGCGCGACGGCGCTCGATTGCGAGAACACGATCAGCAGGCCGAACAGCACGAAGACGATGACGATGGGAACCAGCCAGTATTTCTTTTCCTGTGTCAGGAACTGCACGAACTCGGATAGAACACGGCCCTTGCTCATGGAATCTTCTCCGCTCTAATTCCGCGCGGTGTCCCGCTGCGCGGCCATCTCGAGTACGGGCTGCTCGAGCTCGCCCGCAAGGCGCGCGTTGCCCGCAACGGTCAAGTGCATGTGGTCGAACGACAACGCCGGATCTGCGAGATCGACCGACGAGCCCAGGTTGAGGTACCGGACCCGGCGGTTGCCGCCGAATCGTCGCTCCAGCATCGCGGCCATCTCCGTCTGCTGCTCGCGATGGCGCGACCCGACGTTCCCGAGCTCGTACGGCTGGGTGACGACCAGCACCTGTTTGCCGTGCTCGAGCGCGAACTCGGTGGCGACGAGGACCGAGCGGCAGTACTCCTGCCACGGTGACTTGCACCCGGTCGACGCGAAGTCGGTGATTTGGCGCGGCGGTTCAGCCGTCGCGCGATCGAGCTGCCGCGACAACGACTCGCTGACTTCGGCGGCCATCCGCAACGATTCGGCCGCCGTGCGGTTCGCGAGGCCGCTGTGGAACACGGTCTTGTCGCCGAAGCTGTAGAGCTCGTTGACGTTGCCGTACAACAGCGCCGCGGCTTTTTCCCGGAAGACGATCGGAAAAATCGGGAGGTAACCGGTCAGCCTGAACACCGGCGAGTCGTGCCGAAAGACCGCGACGTTCGGCCGCCTCGGATCGGCCATCGTGTCGTTGTAGCCTTCATAGAGACAGGCCACGTCGTAGTTGAGCGACAGGAAATCCGCCAGCGTAAAACGGAACGAGTACGCGCCTTCGTTGTTGTAGCCGAGGTTCACGACCGTAAAACGGTTGTAGGCGCCGCTGCGTCGGCCGGCGAGCCGACGCTCCAGCACCGCGGCGATCGAATCGGTCCAGTCAACGCCGTAGCCGAACGCGCTGCTCCCGCCGAGCAGCGCGACTCGATATTCGCCGGCCTTCTTGGATCCCACTGCTGGTCCGCGGTAGCCCCAGACGTTGAACCCGGCCGTCTTCTCGTACTTGCGGTGCAGATACACGTCAACGGCGAGCAGCACCGTCGACGGTCCGACGATCGCGAGCAGAACCGCGATCAATGCGAACTTGAGGCGGCGCGATCGCGGGATGGTTCGTGGTGACGAGGCGGTCTCCATGGCCGATCAGTACATCCGCTCGTAGTGCTTGCGATTGCGATAGCGCTCAGGGTAGGCGGTCCAGCCGTTCCAGTGTGCGCGCTTGCGCGCGAGCGGATCCTTTCCAGTGATCCGCCACAGCAGGCCGAGCGGCGTCAGGACGAGGCCGAACAGCACGGTCAGGAGGATCCGAGCGTTCACGTACCCGAGCGCCTTGGCGAAGCGCCACCAGGCGGCGCTCGGCCATTTCAGGAGCGACGGCCGCACCAGCCCGAGTACGAGCAGCACGGCGCCCAGCGCACCAATCCACTCGGCCCGCGTCTGTCGCCCGCGCCAGGCCAGCAGCACCGCGATCACGCAGAGCACGCTCCCGACGGAAACGCCGAAGGATCGTTCCGGCTTCTCTGGCGCCTTTTCCATGTGTCGATCAGATCCGCACGTCGTGCCGCTCGAGGTGCGCCGCGCGCGGCCGCGGGACTGCCAGGACAAGGGTGACCGCCAGCGTCAAGGCGGCGCCGACAAGACTGGCTCGGAGGCCATATCGCATGCTCGCCGGCATGAAGCTGAACGCCAGCCGGTGCTGCCCCGGATCGACGACGCATCCGAGATAGTCGCCGTAGACGCGCAGCGGCTCACGTGGTCCGCCGTCCGCCGTGGCGCGCCAGCCGCTATGAAATCTCTCGGTGACGACCAGCAGCTGTTTTGTGGCCGCTGTCGTGTCCAGCACGATCGAACCGGGACGATCTTCGACGACTCGGACCAGACCACGACCGCCGGCACCGGCCGACGCGGTAAGGCCCTCGATCGGCGCGTCCGCCAGCGCCACGCTCGCGATGTCGATGCGATCGACGTCGGCTTTGATGTTCCCGCTTTGCTGAACCGCAGAGACGAGACGCGCGCGGGGCATCGTGTCGGGCACGCTGACCCAACCGGCTGCCGTCTCACGCCAGCCGACGCCGGCGATTCGTTGAGCGACAGGGTCGGATGGGTCGATTACCGTGGCCGGCACGAGGCCGGTATAGCCAGGGGTCAACCGGAGCCCGCGCAGCACGGCGACGTTTCCGGATCCACCCTCGATCAGCGGCGCGATCAACTCTCCGCGCCGGGCCGCGCTCGGCGCGTCCGCGTCGGCCACGAGATCGGCGATGCTGCGAATCGGACCCCATCGATAGATGTACGAGTAGCCCCAGAAGCCCTGATCGAGAGCCACCAGCACGATGAGCGCGGGGACCGCCCAGCGCATCCCACGCGCCGCCATCGCGAGGAGCATTGCGGCGGCAGCGATCAGGATCGACCATGGAACCGCCCGCAGCAAACTGGAGAGCGCCAACCCGTGACCGGTGGCCCAGGCAGACTGCGACAAGGCACCGGCCAGCAGCGTGAACGCCGCGCTGATCGCAACCGGGATCGCCAGCGGCCAGAGGCGGCGCGTGTCGATCATCTCGGCGCGGCGCACGAGCCCGACCAGATCTTCGAATGCGACCGCGGCGATTCCGCTCAGCGCGAGCTGGAACAGAATGAGATGCCGCGAGGGCGCGCGCAGATTGCGCAGCCCGGGCAGCTTCGCGAGCCACGCGTAAAGCCCGCCGTAGCGTCCCGTCGCCAGCACGAAGGCAATCGCGGCCAGACCGAGCAGCGCGATCAGCAAACCGCGCCTGGTCTGATGCGTCCAACGCATCGCCACCCAGGTCAGCGCCAGTGTGCAGAAGGCGCCGTTGTACACGATGAACTCGTGCACGATCTGGCCTTCCGCCTCCGGCGCGTGAATGCGGAACTGGAACGCAAACGGCGACCACAATTGCACGAGGTTCAGCGGCGACAGTGAGAACGACAGCGCTTCCTGCTGCGAATAGGTCATGCGCGTCGACTCGCGGGCGAAATCGAGCGTCGGCAGCAGCTGTACCGCGCCGAGCAGGACGCCGAGCGTCCCCGCGCCTGCAAGCAGAGCCACGCGCGACAGCGGCGCACCGGCGTAACAGAGGCACACCACCATGTAAGCGAGCGCGACTCCCGTCAGCCACACGTACTGCGGATTCCCCATCAGCAGTTGCGAGCCGACGATCACCGCGAATCCCGCGAACGCCAGCGCCCGCGATCTGTGATGCGGCGACGTGAGGAGCACATGGGCCGCCAGAAGCAGCCATGGCAGGTGCGCCATGATGTCGCCCTGATTCATGTGCATCAGGTTGAAGAGATTGAATCCGCTGAACGTGAAAACCATCGCGCCAAACGCAGCGACTTCCCGTCCGAGGCCGAAGCGACGCAGCAGCAGCGATGTGCCCGCCAGCATCACAGCGAACGGCACGATCACTTCGAGGTTGAACGCCACGCTAAGCGGAACGAACCGGTACAACAGCATCTGCAGCGGGTGCGCCATAGCGGCGATGCCCTCGCCGTGCACGTAGAACCCGGAGTGGTAGGCCGGCGTCCACAGAAACGAATCGCCCGCGCGGAGCGCCTCACGATAGAGGTAGCGGAACGGCAGATGCAGCGCCGCGAAGTCGTCTCTCGTGAACACGCGGCTCGTGAGGAGCGGAAACACGAGCGGCAAGAACAGGACAGCCGAGCATCCCGCGATAAGCTGGCGTTGCGAACGCATCAGGAGCGCACCGCGCGCAACGCCGTCCACGCGCTGGCGGCCGCAAGCAGCACCGACGCGGCGAGCGCCGTCCGACCGACGACGGCCAATGGCAGCTGCGCCCCGACGCGCAGATTGGCGAACGCGAACGCCGCCAGGGTCGCTCCAGCCAGCGCGATCGGCGCGCGCTCGAGCACCGTCGCCGCGAGCGGCGTCACGAGGAAATGAAAATTCCACAGCGCCCGATCCGGCTGCTGGACATAGCCGAACAGCGCCGCGACCGGCAGTGAGACCAGCGCCACCAGCTGCAGGCGGCGCGGCGCGATCAAAAAGCCGATCGGGGCAAGCAGCCAGAGCGCTCCGAACTCGATGAACATCGCCGAGATCACGCCGCGCGGGCTCATCCGCGATAACCATCCGACCAGGTTGGCGCCATGGCCCAGATCGGTGGAGGCGCTGCCCGAGTAGGAGTAGTTGAATCGCAGCATCAGCGTCAGCGTGAAGAGGAGCCAGGCGAGAAATGCCACGTTGGCTCCAGCCAGCGTGTGCAGCGCCGCTTTCCATCGCCTCTCCAGGGCATGCCAGACCGCCACGATGTAGAGCGGCGCGCCGGCGAATTCCTTCGCGAACACACCGGCAGTCGCGACGGCGCCGGCTACGGCGACCCTTCCATTCACCGCCTCGCTGCCGATGAACGGCCCGAGCAGATACATCAGCGGATCAGAGGTGTACGGATCGTGCAACGTGTAGAGCGAGCCGAAGCCAAACGTCGACGCCACGGCCGCCATCCACGCCAGGCGACGGGAGAGGTTCAGCGACAGGCACCAGAGAAACACTGCGACGAGCGTCGCCGCGTTGCAGACCACCGCATAACCCTTCCACTTCACGATTGAAGGCCCGGGCAGTCGGCCGAGGACCCAGGGCACCAGGACACGAAAGCATTGGAGGTCGCCGCAATCGGGCACCACGACGCGCGTCGCCGTCGCCTCGTACACATCGCGATCGGTCTCTCGGTTCGGGATCGGCGACACGGCGGCGACAACTCCAAGGATGACCACACACGCCGCGAAGCACGCGGCGAGCTTCATGCGGACGCCGGTTCATGGCCCGGGCGCGCCATCTCGACCGCGGCAAGCACTGCCGCGCTCACCGCGAACGGGATCAAGTGGATCGACATCCGTCCAGGGTAGCCGTGCGTGTGCGCCACGAACGAACTCAACGTCGAACCGAAGATGACGGCGACCAGAGCGGCTGGGATCTCGCGCAGCCGCGGCACCTGGCAAAAGGCGGCGATCGCCGCCGCCACGCCCGCGGCGACGAGCAAGGAACGGGGATCGGGCCGCGGCGGTTCGTTCAGCCATACGAGCGCGCTCAGGCTGTGCGCGATCTTCTGCCACGGCGCCAGCGAGAATGCGGTCGACAGCCGCAGCCCGGTGTCATTGTTCTTCAGGCTGGTTCCGTACAACACGCTGAACGCGCCGGTGTACCACCAGGTCCGGACTGCGAAGAGCGCGACGCCTGCCGCGAACACGGATCCATAGATCGCTGCGGACGCGAGTCGAATTCTCGCGACCGCCCGCGCGATCGCCGCGGGTCGCATTGGAGTCTTCAGCGGAAGCAGCAGCGCGATCATCGAGATCGCGAACAAGAGATGATTCTGTCGCGCGTAGAACGTGAGGACAGCAAGTGCGCCGGCAATCGCAGCGACCGTCAGCCGGCCGAGCCGGGCGCGCATGAGGAAGAACGCGGCCGCGAACGCCAGGCCGGCGGCGACAATCTCGGAAAGGCCGCGGCCGACAAAATACCAGGGCGTGCCGAGCGTAAAGGTGGCCAGCGTCCCGGCGCACGCCAGCAGCGCCGCGCGAAACCCGCCGGCCGGCCGCACCAGCGAGAATGCCAGCAGCGATCCCACCAGCAGGCAGGCGGCATCGAGATAGGTCTCCCCCACGCTCGAATCGCCGAAAGCCATGTGCAGGGCGCCACTGATCCAGCGGTACAGCGCCTGGTAATCGAAGGTGCGGCTGCCGCCTTCGAGCCAGTAGCCATGCATGTAGATGCGGGCGCCCGCGACCTGATACGCGAGCCAGTCGTCCCACGAGTACACGCTCAGATGGCCGATGAGCACCGCCGAACGGGCGACGAAGTAGGCGAGCCACGGCACACCCACCATCACGAACGCCGTCCGTAGATTTCGCTTCGCCGTCGCGACCGGAATCCAGGCGCTGCACACGAGGAGAAGCCCCGTGAGACGGTCGAGTCGACCGAGGAGTCCCGCACCGATCAGTATCAGAATCGACGTGACGGCGATCGTCCACGATGACGCCGCGAGCCCTGGATTGATCCGCTCGGCAGCGCTCCAGAGCCACCAGGCCAGCAGCGACACGACAACAAGAGTTGTCAGAGTACCGATAATGCGTCCCGCCACTCTGCCGGCGGTCGACGGGGCGTTCACCGTGAACAGCCGGCCGTTCCAGGCCGACGCGCCATTCCATTCGGGAACCAGGCGCCAGCGATCCCCGGTCAACTGCGCATCGAGACTCATCGCGTAAGTGCCTGGCGCGAGGGAAACGCGAATGTCGCCTCCGCGATCGGTCTCGACGTCCGTGTTCCCGATGCGGCCTCGCACGCGCATATCCTCGCCGGTGCGGATCACAAGGCTGCCCGCGTCAGGCACGGTGATGGCGCCGGAGACCGCCATGGAGATGTCGCGGCGGCCGGGCCGCAGTTGATCGAGCACGTTCAGGAACCACGCCGGAAATTCGTCAGCCGATCGATACGGACGATCGAGGATCGCGGTGCACGTCGGCGACTCGGCGCGCCAGTCGGCGCGAATGTCCCAGCTCCTCAACACTCCGCGCGGCTCATCGACCGGCATCGTCAGAATCTCGCCCTGAAGGGGCGCCGCGGTTGAGAACCGGGCGCAGAGGCCGCCCTGCTCGAGCGGAAGGCTGCAGACTTTCAGCGCCAGCAACGCGGCGATCAGCACACGCGGTCCGGTACGGGTCAGCACGGACCGATCGGCCCACCACAGGGCCGGGAACACGACGCCGATGACGATGGCTTCGATACGGCCATCGAGTGGCACACCGTCGAACGTGGAGAGCGCGTGCGCCGGCCACAACAGTCCGGCCGCGAGCAACAGCGTCCAGCCTGCTGTCGTCATCGAACAGGCAGGCGCTCCGAGGGAGCGCACCGGCGTCGGTCTCGAACGGGATGATAAAGTGACGCGTCCCGCACATGTCGCTGGCGACAGAACACAACGGCCGACTCCGGGTGCTGCGCTGCATCACGCGTCTCAACGTCGGCGGACCCGCCATTCAGGCGATTACCTTGTCCGATCGACTTGCGGCGCGTGGATACGACACGATCCTCGTCCACGGACAGCTCGACGCCGGCGAAGGAGACATGCGCTATCTGCAGCCGGGATCGGTGACCGCTCGATATTTGTCCTCGTTGCGCCGTCCGCTCGCCCCGGCGTACGACGCCGTCGCTTTGGCGCAGCTGTTGGACGTGTTGCGCGACTTCCGGCCGCACATCGTACACACGCACATGGCCAAGGCCGGTACGCTCGCCCGCCTGGCGGCGGCGATCTACAACCGCACGGCCGGCCGCGGCCGTCGCACACGAGTCGTACACACCTACCACGGGCATGTCCTCGACGGATATTTCAGCCCGAGCAAGACGCGGCTGTTCCTGGCGATCGAACGCGGGCTGGCTCGCGTCACCGATCGCATCGTGGCGATCTCGCCGAACATCCGCCTCCAGCTGCTCGACGAGTACGCCATCGGACGCCTCAATCAGTACGCCGTGATCCCCCTTGGATTCGACCTTGCCGTATTCGCAGACATCGACGACCGCGCGAGGGCCGCAGCGCGTGCGGCCCTCGACATCGATCCCCTCGCGCACGTGGTCACCACAGTCGGCCGCCTCACGGCCATCAAGCAGCAGGACCTGTTTCTCGAAGTGGCGGCCAGGGTGGCGGCGAGCGATCCGCTGGCGGTCTTTGTCATCGCCGGCGACGGCAGCCTGCGCGGCGCGCTCGAACAACAGGCTCGTGCCCTGGGCATCGACCATCGCGTGCGGCTGCTCGGCTGGCGGCGCGATCTCACGAACGTCTACGGCGCATCCGATCTCCTGCTGCTTACCTCGCGCAATGAAGGCACTCCAGTCGCGCTGATTGAGAGCCTTGCCTCGGCGGTGCCCGGCGTAAGCACGGACGTCGGCGGCGTCCGCGACGTGATGCCTGACGAAACCGTCGGTCTGATGGCGCCCGACGGCGACGCGTCCGCGCTTGCGGCTCACGTGCTCACCCTGCTCGCCGACCCCCAGCGGCGACGTCGGATGGGCGCCGCCGGTCGCGCACTCGTGGTCGCGCGCTACGGACTCGATCGCCTCGTCGCCGATGTCGATACCCTGTATCAAGAGCTGCTGCACTAGACTTTTTGTGATGACCCTTCGACGCTGGCGGTGGATTGTGTGCGCGGTGGCAATGCTCCACGGCCTGTTCTTCATCTGGTATCAGCAGCCGGACTGGACGACGCAGTGGAGCGACCAGGATGGATACCGGAGGCTGGGCCAGGTGCTGGCTACGACCGGTAAGTTCACCCGATTTCCGGATGCGCCCACGTTCGTCCCTGAAGTGCTTCGCACACCCCTGTACCCGTTGTTCGTGGCCACGGTGTACCGTGTCTTCGGCGTCCGCCAGCTGCCGGTGGCGCTCGCACAGACGCTAGTGTTCGTGCTCGTCTGCCTGACGGTATACGCGATCGTCCGTCTCGTCGCGTCCGAGCCGATCGCGTTGGGCGCCGCTGCCGCCACCGCGCTCTTCCCGCCCATCCCGTACTTCGGTGCGCTGGTCATGACCGAGGTGTTGACGACGCTGCTGTTCACGCTGTCGATGTGGCTGGCGGTGTCCGCGTTGCGCGACAAGGGTCTGAGCCGATTCGTGTGGCTCGGCGTGCTGCTCGCGCTGACGACACTCAGCCGGCCCGTCTTCGTGCTGTTTCCGTTTGCGCTCGCAGCGGTGGGGCTCATCGTGTTTCCGCTGCTCGACGTCCGCGAGCGGCCTCGCATCGGCCAGTGGGCGGTGACCATCGCCGCGTTCGCTCTGACCATGGCGCCGTGGTTCACCTACAACTACGTGACGCTCGGGCGCTTCACGCTCTCCCCCGCCGGCGGCGTCGGCCGCGGGCTCTGGGAGGGATCGTGGCAGGCCACATGGTCAGGCCGCCTGCAGAACGAGCTCACGCATCTCGCGGACGACATCGACGATCGCGCGGAGCTCGATCGCCGCGTCAACGCGATTGCCGATCGCGAACAGTTGCCCGCGGCGCCGATGCTCGAGTACGTCCATCAGTGGGAAGACATCCGCCTGATCTGGACGGAGCCGACCGATCCGTACGCACGTGCCGTCGCTCGAGTGAAGGCCGACCAGGAATACGGTCGCGTCGCGCTCGAGAATATGCGCCGCGACTCGCCGGTGCATCTCGTCAAGCGTCTGTCGCGGGGTCTCTTCATCCTCTGGGCCGGCGAGATTCCGTTCCGCTACAGCGAGATCAACACGCTGTCGCCGTGGATCATCCGCGTGTGCTGGGGCGTGCAGGCTGTTATCGTGCTGCTGGCTCTCTGGGGCGGATTCGCGGTGTGCCGGCGAGGGCACATGGGAGAAGGCTTGATCCTGCTCGCCCCGATTCTGTATGTCTCGGCTGTGCATTTTCCGCTGCTCACCGAAGCGCGGCAGTCGCTGCCGGCGCAGCCGACTCTGCTCGCGCTCGCCGTTCTGGGGACGGTGTCGTTGATCGCCCCGTCATTTCCCCTCGAAGCGCAGGTGCATAAACGCGAGCATCTGTGACAGCCAGGCGCGGCTGTTGAAATCGCCGCCGGCGATATGGTCGCCGATCTTCATGCCGAGCAGCACGTTGTCGTCCATGCTGTTGTTGAGGAACAGGCCGTGCCGGCCGAGCGTCAGCAGGTTCGGCACCGCGTGCACGCCCTCGAGCACCGGAATCAGGTGCTCTTCGAAATTCAGCTCGTATACGGGATACGCCGTCGGGATGTCCGCGACGTAGTAGTCCGAGACCTCGGCCTCGGTCACGCCGTAACCCATCTTCAGGAGATCGGCCAGCGCAATGCGATAGACCTCTTCGTCGGTGGCGCTCCACACCGGCTCGTCCCGCCAGCACGACAGCTCGATGCACAGGATGGTGCGATCGGAGGGCACCATGCTCACGCTGACGTTCTTCTGCTCGGACATCCGGTTGACCCGGTACTGGCTGTCGAGCAGGTATACCCAGTGATAGTCGGTGAGCTGTTTTCGCTTCAGCGCGATGTAGATCAGCTTCAGGCTTCGATAGCGCAGCTTCGCCGCATGCTGAGCGACCGCCGCCGGCAGCGCAGGCGTCATCATGCTCACGAGCTGCGGCAACGGAAGCGTCGACAGGACGCCGCGGCACGCGATCGATTTCTCGACGCCCTGCTCCTTGTACACCACCCGCGCGATCCGATCTCCATCGCGCTCGAGTCGCACCGCCGGCGCTTCGAGATGGATCGCCGCGCCGTTCTTTCTCGCGGAGGCCGCCATGTTTTCGAACAGGACGCTGATGCCCTGCTGCGGATACATGTACTTCGTGAAGTAGGTCGCCGGGTCGGCCTTGATCCCGATCGTTCGCAGGATGACGTTCTTCAGATTCAGCTTTGCGACGCGCTGCGCCTGCTTCGATGAAATCTGCGACGTCGGCAGTCCCCAGACGCGCTCGGAGTAGATGCCGAAGCACAGGTCGTACAGCGTCCGCCCAAGGTTCCGCACGCCCCACTCTTCGAACGAATCCTCGTGCCGCGGCGGCGACAGCGTCGATTTGATCGTCGCCATCGCATAGTCGAAGAGGATCCTCGCGGAGAGAAACGGGCTGACGCCGGTCAGCACCTGGATCATCTCCAGGGGGTAGACGTATTCCTTGCCGCGCAGCAGGACGCGCGTCCCGCGCGTGAGAATCAGCGGATCCGGACCGAAGAACGGCCGGATCGCCTCGTGAATCGCCTGGCTCTCCTCGGTTTCGCGGATGTGGAACGTGTGCGGCCCGTAGTCGACGGCGTAGGGTCCGACGCGAATCGTCTTGCCCATTCCGCCGACGGCGCTGTCGCGCTCGAGCACGATCACAGGCTGACCGAGCTCCGACAGGCGCCATGCGGCGGACATGCCCGCGGGCCCGGCTCCCAGAATGACGATCGGATCGGTCGACACGCGTCAGCGTCCTTCTTCGTCCGGACGCTTCTCGGCGACGACGAAGTAGTAGAGGTTCAGTGCGAACGGCAGCGCCCTGAACGGCAGGTTGAAGCCCTCGACGATCCGGAAGCCCTCGCGCAGCCATCCGCGCATCCGCCCTGGCGTCGTAATCGTCAGATGATCGGGGTATCGAATGGGGAACTTCGCCAGCAGCAATCGTCCCGCGCTCATCGTCCAGTCATTGGGAACGACGATGACGACCCTGCCTCCGGGTTTCAGCACGCGCCGGGCTTCGGCCAGAAGCCGCCACGGCTCACGCGTGTGCTCGAGCACCGCGACCAGCAGCACGGCATCGAACGCTCGTTCGCCGAACGGCAGGTGGTAACCGTCGGCGCACAAGAGCAGGCGGCCTTTGCCGGCCGCTCGCGAGACGCGCGTGACGGAGACGTCCATCTGCACCGGCTGGATGCCGGTGCCGTCGAACATCATCCCTTCGCCGCAACCGACCTCCAGGATGTCGGCGCCACGCAGTCCTTCCACTCGCGCCAGTACCTCTGCCCGGTACATCGCATAGAAGTAGCCGACGATGCCGGTGACCTGAGAGTCGTGGCCCTCGACCTCGGCGACGTATTCGTGGAGCTCACGCTCGGACAGCCTATGCCTGGCGGCCTGCCGCATGCCTCTCGCGCTCGAGGAACTGCATCAATCGCTGCAGACCGTCATCGAAGGAAATCGACGGCACGACGCCGAATCGATCCCGCATCGCAGAGTCGACGGAACGAAACTGGATGTACTCCTCTGTCGTTCCCTGATGCCGGATGGTGACGCGGGCGCCGATCGTCCGTGCCATCGCTTCCACGACAGCGTTGACGCTCACCGGCGCGCCCGACGCGAAGTCGACGGTCGCGCTCGTGCCGGCCGCCCGCACAAGGCGCAGCATCCCGTCGACAGCGTCGTCCACGTACATGAAGTCGATCAGGTTCTCGCCGTTGCCGCGCAGCGTGAACTCCCGCTGCCCCGCCGCCATCGCATCGAGCCACTTCGTCGTGATCTTGCGCGCGGGCTCGTACGGACCGTAGGCGCCGAAAAAACGGACGTTGATGTAGCTGCCCGGCCGGCGCCGCCGTTCGGAGAAAAAGCGGACGTAGTGCTCCGAGGCGAGCTTCGAAATCGCGTAAGGCAGTCGCGGCGACACCGGCGTCTCCGGCGAGACTGGCCCAATGATGCCGTCGTACACCGCGCCGGAGGACAGATAGACGAAGTGATCGGCTTCGCACTGCTCGAGGACCGTGACGAGCGCCAGCGTGTTCGACTCGAGATCCCACCGCGGGCGCTCGGATGATATCGCCGGGTCGCCGTTGGCGGCCAGGTAGAGAACCGCATCGGCGCGGCCTGTCGCCGTTGACATCGAACGAACGGCGGCCTCGTCGGTCAGGTCGCATCGCACGACGCGCACGTTGGCGAGCTGGTGAGCGGCGACGAACGCCTCGAGGCCGGGCGTCCGGTGCGCGACGGCAACGATCTCCCACTCGCGCGGCGCGCGAAGAAGCACGTTGTGCCCGATGAACCCGGACGCGCCGGTGACGACGAGCCGCATCACGCCTTGAGCAGGCCTGCCATGTGTTCCGCGTACCACGGAATCGTGCGAGAGATGCCGGCCTCGAGCGAAATCGTCGGCTGGTAGCCGAGCAGCGTCGCCGCCTTTTCGATCGAAGGCACGCGAAGGTCCACCTCGGGGCCGGGGTGCGGCTTGAACACGATCGTCGACTTCGACTGGGTGAGACGGATGATCATGTTCGCCAGCTCGAAGTTCGTGATGGTGCCCTGCGGGTTGCCGAGATTGAAGGCCTGCCCGATCGCCTCGGACTTCTCCGCGCAGCGCAGGACACCGTCCACGAAGTCGTCGACGAAGCACCAGGCGCGAATCTGCGTGCCGTCGTTGTACAGCGTGATGGGAGCGTGCTGGAGCGCCTGCAGCACCATCCCTCGAATCGCGCCGTCGCCGACCTGGCGCGGGCCATACACGTTGAACGGCCTGACGATCGCGAGCGGCAAGCCATCCTCTTTATAGTGGGCGTACGACAGATGCTCGGACGCCAGCTTGCTGGCGGCGTAGATCCAGCGGCTCTCGCCAATCGGACCGATCGTCGTCAGGTCGTCTTCCTTGCCCTTGTGAATGAACGGGCCATAGACCTCGCTCGTCGAGAACTCGACGAACCGTTCGACACCGACGTCCAGGGCCGCCTTGACGACCTGGTGCGTGCCGAGCATGTTCACCTCCATCGTCCGCACCGCGTTGCGGTCCACCGAGTACACCCCGGCAATCGCGGCGCAATGGATGACGACGTGGCACTTGTCGATGGCCTTACGGCTGGCGTCGTAGTCCATGACGTCGCCCTTGACGAAGTGCAGGTGCGGATGGCCGTCGAGGTGCGCGAACTGAATCGCATTCCGATGGAGGTTGTCGTAAACGACCACCTCGTTGTTCTCGATGAGCCGCTCGACCAGGTGGGAGCCGATGAATCCGGCGCCGCCGGTGATGCACACACGCTTTCCGATGATCGACATGAACCGCCGTCCTCTACTCTTGATTTCCGTTTCGCGACCGAACCAGCTCGGAGACCTTGCGACGCGTCACCGCTTCCTGGCGGAGCGGAAACAGCTTTTCGCGGGGCACGCCGTCCTTGATGAGGCGGGCGACCGGCTGCCCGGAGCTCTCGAGCGTGGCGACGATCATCAGATCGTACGCGACCTCGGCGTGCCGGCTCACGGGGAGCACCGGCATGCCGAGGAACTCGTCACCGCCCTCGACGTCGAAAATGGCGAGCGGCTCGAGTCCGAATTCCTTCAGGGCGAGGTATGAAATTTCCGCCGCTTCCCCGCGGCCGAAAATGGCCACGCGGCGATCGGCCGCGGCGCACTCGCGGATGACCGCCCGCAGATGCTTCCGCACCTCACCGTACAGGTGAAGGGAATAGTCCATGAACTCGTACGTGAGCCGCAGTTTCTCGGCAATGCCGCGCGGCGTGAGCAAGTACGTGATCCGGTTCGACTGCACGTTCACGCACTTGATGTAGCCCTTCCGGACCAACCGCTTCAAATACACGTTGGTCAGGCCGAGGGCGATGCCGAGATGGGTGGACAGACCGCGCTGTGTAATGCGCGCGTCCGCTTCGACTGCCTCGAGCAGCTTGAGGTCGCGATGTGCTCCTACGTCCATGACGGGCCTGTTCACGCCAGATCTTCCCAGCCGATCAGCTGGTCCTTTTCGATGGCTCGCTTTGCTGTACGGCCGACGACGTCGCCGAGCTGCCGCGCGGGTATTCCCGTTCCCGGCCGCTTCGCCCACACATCGTCGGCGCCGACGCGCGCACCCGCGGCAATGGGCTTGATCGACACCACACTGTGGAGGGCCATGTTCCGCACATCCTGCTCGCCTGGCTGGATCACCTTGGTTGCCCCGCGGGCCCGTTCGATTGCCCGTATGCCCCGCACGAGCTCTTCGAGCTCCTTGGGCTCCATCGACCCCTGCTGATCCGGACCAGGCAGCGAGCGAGACACGGTGAAGTGCTTTTCGAAGAGCTCTGCACCGAGGGCGACGGCGGCAAATGCCGCAAAGTTGCCGAGCGTGTGGTCTGAGAAGCCGACGGGTACGCCGTACTTCGATTGAAGCGCCGGGATGCAATCGAGCTGGACGTGCTGATACGGCGTCGGATAGGTCGACGTGCAGTGCATCAACGCGAACGGCGTGCCGACACTCCGCACCGCCTCGACGGTCCCATCAATTTCCTCCGGCGTCGACATGCCGGTCGAGATGATCATCGGCTTGCCCTTCCGGGCGATGTGGCGCTGCAGCGGCACATGGGTCAACTCTCCCGATCCGGTCTTGAACGCCGGCACTCCAACGGTCTCGAGAAAGTCGGCCGCCTCACGGGAAAACGGCGTCGAGAGAAAGATGATGCCCCTCTTCGCGGCGACATCGCGCAGGGTGAAATGGTCTTCACGCGAGACCGCGGTGCGCGTCAGGAGATCGAACAGCGATTCGCCGACATAAGCGGCGGTCGCCCCTCCACGCAGCATCTCGTGTTCCGGGAAGTGCGTCTGAATCTTGATGGCGTCCGCACCGGCGTCCGCTGCCGCCTCGACGAGCTCGGTGGCCAGCTTCACGTCGCCGTTATGGTTGATGCCCGCCTCCGCAATGATGAAACAGGGCCGGCCCGCGCCGATCTCCCGTGACCCGATCGTGATCCGTGTGCGATCCGCCATTTAGGTCCTCACGCCCGCATCTGCGTTGTCGCAGAAGCGTTTCTGCGTATACAGCTCGCTCCCGGCGAGCACGTCGACGATGGCCTGGCTCGCGCCAGGACGGTAATAGATGTGCGAAGGCGGGTAGCGTCCGTGCGCGATCTGGCGCTTGATGGCGGTCAGGATGTCCTCGAAGTCATACCCTGCATGCACGACGTTTTCCGCGTGCAGCCGTCCCTGCTGGCGCGCGCCGATGTTCACCGCCGGCGTGCCGATCCAGGAGCACTCCTTGATGCCGGCGGACGAATTGCCAATCAGGCAGGACGCGAGCTTCAGCAGCGCGATGAATTCGCCGACAGGGACGTCAGTGATGAAACGCATCCGCTTGACGGCATCGGGGACGCTCTCTCGAAATCGACGCAGGCTGTCGGCCATTTCGCCGGTGCCGGCGTCGGGGTTCGGCCAGATCCAGATGACCGGCAGTCCGACCGCGGAGACGGCGCGCAGGGTGTCCTCGAGATGCCGGCGGTTTTCAGCTTCGGTCGTCACCGGATGCTGGATGACGAGCAGGAACGGCTGCGTGACATCGATCTCGTGGCCGACGCCGTAGCGGTTCAGCCGCTCGCTGGTGATGTCGGTCACGATCTGCGACGCGACTTCCACATCGAGCGAACCGGTGGTGAAGACGTACTTCGGGTCCTCGCCCATCGCCAGCACACGCCGGTGCGCATCGTCATTCGTCACGAAATGGATGTGCGCGAGCTTCGTGATCGCGTGTCGAACGCTCTCGTCGATGCTGCCCGTGACGTCTCCGCCCTCGATGTGCGCGATCGTCCTGTTGAGATATGCGGCCGCCATCGCGATCGCGAGCTGCTCGAACCGATCGCCGCAGATGACCACGATGTCGGGATCGGCCGCGTGAAACCCGTTGGTGAACTCGAGAGCCGTGAGACAGGCGGTCTTGGCCATCGCCACGTGATTGCCGCCTTCAATCACGTTGAACAGCGATGTCGAAATGGTGAAGCCGCCAGCCTCGATGTCGTCCGCGATATGCCCGCTGTACTTGTCCAGCAGAATCGAACCCCCGAGCATGATCTCCAGCTCGATCTCCGGATGCTCGTGAAGCTTCTTCAACAGCAGCTGGCTTCGGCCGTAGTACGCGCGGCTCGTGATCGGAAAACAGATCCGTCGTTTGCCGCTCTGTGGGATTTTTCGTGTCGTCGAGGCAAACATCGTTGTCATCGGATGTCACACGTGCTCGGGATCGTGATTCACCACGATCGTCTTCCATTCGCAGTACACGTCGAGCGACTCGGTGCCCGGTTCCCTGAAGCCGTTGCCGGAATTCTTGATGCCGCCAAATGGCATGTGCGGCCCGGCGCCGTACGTCGGACCGTTGATCGAGACGAGGCCGCCGCGGTAGCGGGCGATGAACTGCTCGATGCGATTGTGGCTGATCGTGTGGATGGCGCCGGTCAACCCGAACGAGGTCGCGTTGGCCAGGCGGACCGCTTCATCGAAGCCCTGCGCCCGGTACAGGCACGTAATCGGCCCGAACTGTTCTTCCTGCGAGATCGGATCGTCGTGAGAGACGTTGTCGAGTACGGTCGGCGCCAGATAGTAGCCGGGCGCAAGCGACGGCACGGCGTGCCCGCCGGCGAGGACGCGCGCGCCGCGCGAAACGGCCCCGGCAATGGCCTCGACGAGCCGATTGAAACTCTGTTTCGAAATCACCGGACCGCAGTCGTCCTGCGGGCCGGAGCCGACCTTCATTCCGGCCGTCCGCGCCAGCATGGCATCGCGAAACGCGTCGTAGACGCGATCGAACACGATGATTCGACTGCCCGCCGCGCATCGCTGACCGGCGTCGATGAAGGCGGAAGCCACCGCGTGCTCCGCCGCTTTCGACAGATCGGCGTCGTCGCAGACAACGAGCGGATTCTTGCCGCCGAGCTCGAGACAGACCTTCGCGAGAATCCGCCGGCCGCTGACGGCTTGCTGGATCCGCTTGCCGGTCGGCGCCGAGCCGGTAAAGCTGACCAGACCGATGCGCTCGTCTTCGACGAGCGGCGCACCGACCTCGGGTCCGTAGCCTTGCACGGCCGAGTACACGCCTCCCGGCAGCCCGGCTTCCTGAAGGACCTTTCCGAACGCCACCGCTGTGTAAGGCGTCAGCTCGTGTGATTTCGCCACAACGGCGTTTCCGCACAGGAGCGCAGGAAACGCTTTCCACGCCACGCCGGCGAGCGGACTGTTGAACGGCATGATGGCGGCGCACAGGCCGACGGGCGTGCGCTCCGTTCGGACCGCGCGATTCGCAATCGGCGTCGCCATCGTCTTGCCGTAGAACCGGCTGCCTTCGCCTTCCATGAATGCCGCAAGGTCGGCCGACGAGGAGACTTCAGCGACCGCGTTCTTCCACGGCTTGCCTGTTTCGGTCTGTACGATCTCGCCGAACTCGCGTTCTCTCGAACGAAGGATGGCTCCGGCACGGCCCAGGATCTCTCCGCGTCGAGGCGGCGTCATGCGAGCCCACGCGTCCGCGGCCGCCGACGCGACACCGACAGCGCGAGCCGCTTCTGCCGACGAGCCGCGTGCCACTGTCGCGACGACTCGGTCGTCGATCGGAGAACGCTTCTCGAACGTGGCGCCGCTTTCCGACGCCACCTCGGCGTCGTCGATCCAGTGGAGGATTGAGGTCGGATACATCGAGCTACAGGCGGACGCTGCGCGCGAGAGTGCTTTTGACCGCGAGCGCGATCGACGCAGCGTCGAGACCGTGATGCGCGAGCACTTCCGCGTTGTTGCCGCACGCCGGGACATCCGTGAGCCCCAGCGAGCGGAACTCTGACCGAACGCCGCTGCGCGCGAGCGCGGCACCGATCATGACGCCCTGCCCGAGCGTGACGTAGTGGTTGTCGAGCGTCATGACGACGGGGAACCGGCCGAGCGTTTCGGTGACCCACACATCGTCAATGCGATTGAGCCAGGGCAGATTGATCACGGCGACGCGGATGCCCTCCGACGCGAGATCGTCGGCGGCACGCCACGCATTGGTGAGCAGGAGCGGGCCGTAGCCAACGAGCGCGAGATCGACGCCCTCGCGAAGCGTCACGCCGCGGCCAACCCGCAGCGCATACGACGCCGGCACGGCGTACGGCAGATCCAGCGGTACGTTGACGAAGCGGAGATAGGTGCTCTCCGGGTTCGATTCCACGGCCCACCGAATCGCCAGCCGCGCCTCACGCTCGTTGCATGGTTCGATGGCCGTCAGCCCCGGCACCGATCCGATCGCGGAGATGTCGCGGACGGATTGATGGGAATGTCCCGGGCCGCCAGGGACCAGGCCGGCGAGGGTGCCGGTATAGATGATCTTCTTTCGCTCCGTCGCGTTGTTGTAGATGTGTTCGTTGGCGCGCGTCGAAAGGAAGCAGGCAAACGAGTGCACGACCGGCAGCATCCCGCTGAGCGCGAGACCGCCCGCCGCCGACACCATGTGCTGCTCCGCGATGCCGCACTCGATGAAGCGCTGCGGCAGTTCCTCCTTGAATGCCTCGATTCCACAGTCCGACAACAGATCGCCGTCCATCACGATGATCTCGGGACGGGTGCGGGCCATCTGCAGGAGCTCGTCTCCGTAGGCCAGGACCAGGCGCTCAGGGCGCGTCGGTGCGACCCGCACGGGCAGCGGCGCCCGCTCGAGCTCGAGCGCCGGTTGACCGAGTCGCGACAACCGCTCGTTGATTCGCGCGGTCAGCTCGGCGACCGCCGCGAGGTAGTGATCCAGCGACGGCGCGCCCGCGTGAAAGTGATACGTCTGGTCGCCGCAGGCCAGACCCTCCATGAACGAGACGCCCTTGCCCTTGATCGTGTCGGCGATCAGTACCTTGGGGCGATCGGTGACCGACGCGAAATGCGCAAAGGCGTCACGGATCGCGTTGAAGTCGTGGCCGTCGGCGCGCCGCACTTCCCAGCCGAACGCACGGAACTTGTCTTCGAGCGGGCCGAGATCGCTGACCGCGGCGACCGCCGAGTCCGACTGGAGCTTGTTGTGATCGACGACCGCGATGATCTCCGCGAGCTTCTCGTTGGCGGCCGGCTGCAGCGACTCCCAGATCTGTCCTTCCTGCAGCTCGCCGTCGCCGGTCATCAGCACGATGCGCCCGCCGCTACCGCTGAACCGGTGCCCGCGCGCCATGCCGTACGCCTTCGACACGCCCATCCCGAGCGAACCTGTGTTGGTCGCGATGAACGGCGTCGTGTCGACGTCGGGATGTCCGGGCAATCCGCCCAGGCGGCGGAGTTTGTGGATCAAATCGAAATCGAGCTTTCCGAGCGCGATGAGCAGCGCGTATAGCGCGGGCGCATCGTGGCCCTTCGACGAGAAGTACGTATCGGCGCCGGGCGTTCCGCTGTTGGTCGCGGTCAGCTCCTCGGTCCA
>Ga0070665_100001020_pt1 | contig 35168 bp, 33 predicted proteins | sample KBSS13metaG_FD_65862 | JGI IMG/M metagenome (GOLD analysis project Ga0070665, IMG submission 65862) | Switchgrass rhizosphere microbial communities from Kellogg Biological Station, Michigan, USA - KBS S1-3 metaG | ecosystem: Host-associated > Plants > Roots > Rhizosphere > Soil ... | reverse complement strand
ACGCCATGGCCTATATAAGCCTGGTGCCTGATGATGACGTATTGCAGCATTTGCAGCAAAATGCTGCAGCAGTGAAAGAGATGATAAAGGCATTGCCTGAAGAAATGCTAAACAAAGGATATGCGCCTAGCAAGTGGACGCTGAAAGAAGTACTGGTGCATATAATAGATACAGAAAGAGTATTTGCATACAGGGCCATGTGCATATCAAGGAATGATAAAACTTTATTCCCGGGGTATGAGCAAGACGATTATGTGCGCTTTTCAAATGCAAATGAACGGAGCATAGAAAATATAATGGCAGAGTATGAAAGCGTACGCGCCTCCAGCATAGCCATGCTGAATAGTCTTAGTGATGATATGCTGCTGCGTACCGGTACTGCCAATAATGCACAAGTATCAGTACGCGGTATAGCTTACCAAATAGCGGGGCATGAGTTGCACCATTTAAATATTATAAAAGAGCGCTACTTAGGTAACGCTAACGGCTGACTGTAAAGCGTGCTATGTGCTGCGTTAGTGTTTTGCTATAATTACAAATCGCGGAGCAATTCAGCATAGTGCATTAGCATTTGTAGGCATGTGCCTTGCTACCCTAATTACGGATTTGCTACATAAAATTCTGTAGGCCCCAGAGGTTAAGGCCATGTACCATGACGGCAGGGAAAAGGCTTTTGGTGCGGTGCGTGAGATAGCCCCACATAAAGCCTACGGGCATAATTTGTATGGCGGCTAAGAAAGCTGGCCAGATGCCATCTTTGCGAAAATCCTGCCCAAAGTTGGGTACGTGCAGCAAGGCCCATATCATAGTGGCAAATACAAAACCAAGGGCGGGGTTGGCTAATGCAGCACCCAGTCGCGTTTGCAGCAACATACGCGAAAACTCTTCTGACAGTGCAGCTGAAATGACGCCTGTAAATAACATATCTAATATACCCATTTCATGGTACATGGCTCGCCAATGAGAAGACTCGGGTGCAAATATGAGTGTGGTGATACCCACGATAAGATGTATAAATACAGGAAGATACCAATAGTGGAGATTAATGCCCAGCTCACGCGGCTTGTATTTATACACAAACAGATAAACAATTGCCAGGACTATAGGAAAAATGAAAAGCAAAAGCACCATTACGGTTAAACGCAAGGGAGCACTAACATGCTGCCAATTCCCGTTGAAGAAGCGAAGCGATAAACCAATAGCGGCAAGTATTGTGCAGACGGATATAAACAGTACTTCCTTTCTCAGTGATTTTTTGATTGGGAAGCCTGTCGCTGCTTTGGGTGCGGCAGTAACTACCACATCGGTAACAAAGCAGCAAAGCCACATAGCAATAATGTAGGCAATGCGATGTATGAGATCATGCGCACCTCCGGATGCTGCCAGGATGATAATACAAATGAGTATAATGATACCCGTAGCTAATGGGTAGCTGCGCAAAAGACGCGGATGATTTTTAAAGCTGATGGATATCGCATTCATGGCAGGGGAATTTTGAGTCCTTATTTTAGCAATGAATCTATTATAGCTCTTAGCTTGTCGCCATCACTCGGGCGGAGAGAGTTCATGGCGGTAAATTTGCCTTCTTTGTCTATCAGGAAATACGCAGGCACTGTAGATACGCCATATAGTTTTGAAACAGACTGGTCGCGCATATTCATGCCTTCTATTTTGTGTTTGGCTATCGCGCTCTTCCAGGTGGCTTCGTCCTCATCCGTAGATACATTCAGGAATACGACATCCTTATTTTTATACGCCTCTTCCAGCTTAGCCGCATATTTCATTTCTGCTATGCAGGGTACGCACCAGCTTGCCCAGAAATCTATCAACACTACCTTACCCTTCAGGTCAGACAGTTTCATTGTTTTGCCGTCTATTGTATTTATGGTGAAGTCCAACTCCTGGCTTCCTTCATTTATCTTCTTCACAGTGGCCACTGCTTTTTCTACCAGCGGCATAAATTCGCTTTCAGGAAAATGTGTTTTGAATAATTGCAGTTCCTTATCTGCCTCTTCTGCAGAATAGGTTTTTGGCATATGGTATAGATAAATAGCCGCTGTATATTCTGCAGATTTAGGTGGCATCTTTGTATAGAGTAGCTTTAGCGTGCTGTCACTTTTTCTATATCTGAGTGCGGGATTATCTTTTTCATTTTTTATACCTGCTGCATCCAGTTTAGTATAATAGAGGCGTTGCAGATATGTCTGGTACGTGGATAGTGACAATAGCTTATCATCAAATTTTTCGGGAACATCATTTACAACCGTGTAGCTTTCCTGGGGTACATCTTTTACAGTGACGTCCCGCTTTCTCTGCATTTCGTGGAAGCGAGGATATATCAGCATGATGCTGTATGCGCTATAGCGGTAATACGCTTCCCAGTGTTTTACAAATTCAGTGTTAAGTCCTTTTTTGTTTTTATTGAGGAAGGCCAGTTCTGTTTGCAGCAAACTATCCAGCGATTTTTCGAAATCGGCAGGGGCTTCTATGCAAAATGATTGGCCTACACGGTCGAAATCCAGCATGGCACCTTTTTGCAGTTCGTGCAGGGCACAGAAGTTTGCTTCAGCTGCGCCTTTGCCGCTGTAATGCAAACTTGAGTCAAAGTTCTTTGCATTGAGACTTACTTCAAGATCGGAACCGGGTGCTACTGTGAGTTCTGTCCCCTGCTCGCCGTGTATCATTTGCAGCATAGTGAAATTATCTACCACCGGGAATACCAATGTAAAGCTGCCATCTGTATTCACTTTGGCGCTGTACATTTTGGGGTTGTAAGTTACCCGCTCATTATTGAATACGACACCAATGCTATCTGCAATGGGATTGGTGATCTTACCATACAGGGTTACCGTTTTCTGTGCCTGTGCAGTAAGCACATTGCAAATGCACAGACATGCCAATGATAGGAACTTAATAAATGACTTAGTGCAATAGTTATTTCTCATATAGTGGTAGATTATAAATGCAAGACGATTTCTTGTATACTCTTTATCGTTTTAGCATATAAAAAGTTACAAGAACGAACAATTAGGTACGAACGGCTTCACCCTGAATGGGTGATATTTATTTTAATGAGAACTACCCAGCCCAGCCCTCTCTATCCAAACTACGATATTGAATGGCTTCTGCAAGGTGCTCAGGCCTTATGTCTTCGCTATTGGCGAGATCGGCTATGGTGCGGGAAACTTTTAGTATGCGATCGTAAGCGCGGGCGGAAAGGTTGAGCCTATCCATCGCGGTCTTTAGCAGGTTTTGGCCTATGTTGTTTATTACACAGATCTCTTTCAGCAATTTGCTGCCCATTTGTGCATTGCAGTATACGCCCGGCTCGTTCTCAAAACGTTTTGCCTGTATCTCTCTTGCTTTTATTACGCGCTCGCGCACATCATCGCTGGTCTCAGAGTTTTTCTCAGAAGACAATTCGCTGAAGGGAACGGGGGTTACCTCTACGTGCAGGTCTATCCTGTCCAACAGGGGGCCGGATATTTTATTGAGGTAGCGATGCACTACTACGGGTGTGCAGGTACATTCTTTCTCGGGGTGATTAAAATAGCCGCATGGGCAGGGATTCATAGATGCGATGAGCATGAAGCTTGCGGGGAAATCGATGCTAAGCTTGGCGCGGGATATAGATACCCTGCGCTCTTCCATAGGCTGTCGCATTACTTCCAGTACCGTGCGTTTGAACTCCGGTAATTCGTCGAGGAACAAAACACCATTATGCGCCAGCGATATTTCGCCGGGCTGCGGTATGCCGCCACCGCCTACCAGTGCAGCATCGCTAATGGTATGATGCGGGGAACGGAACGGGCGGCGGGCTATAAGTGATGTATTAATTGGCAGCTTGCCTGCTACTGAATGTATCTTAGTTGTTTCTAAAGCCTCGTGCAGACTCAAGGGCGGCAGTATAGTCGGTAGTCTTTTGGCCAGCATGGTTTTTCCGGCGCCCGGCGGGCCTATGAGTATAGCATTGTGGCCGCCTGCCGCTGCTATCTCCAATGCACGCTTTACATTCTCCTGGCCTTTTACGTCGTTGAAGTCAACATCGAAATTAGATTGTGCCTCGAAGAACTCTTCCCTTGTGTTTACCACCAGGGGTTTTAGCTCCTGTGTTTTATTGAAGAAGCCTGTTACCTCGCTGATATGGTCCACGCCATATACATCCAGGTTGTTGACCAATGCTGCTTCGCGGGCGTTTTGTTTTGGCAGTATAAAGCCTTTGAACTTTTCCGTTCTCGCCTGTATGGCCATGGGCAGGGAACCCTTTATTGGTTGCACAGCACCATCGAGCGAGAGCTCGCCCATTATTATATATTCTTCCAATCCTTCGGCAGGTATTTGACCTGTGGCAGCCAGCATACCTATAGCTATGGGCAGATCGTAGGCAGAGCCTGCTTTCTTTACATCAGCCGGGGCCATGTTTACCACCACCTTGGTACGGGGACGTTCGAAACCATTATTCTTTATAGCTGAGAGGATGCGCTCAATACTCTCTTTCACTGCATTGTCGGGCAAGCCTACTATAAAATAGCCTGTAGTGCCCGTTGCAAGGTCAACCTCAATAGTGATTGTTATAGCCTCAACTCCATATACCGCGCTGCCAAAAACTTTTACTAACATGCGTTTAATACCTAAAATATTTCTCAATGTACGAAGACACCATTAAAATATTATCGCTTGCTTGCAGAAGGTTTTACAATCGCATCAACAACTATTAAAAGCGCTGAAAATATGCCTTTTTTTTCACGCTCTATAATAATATCTCTAATTGTTTTTATTTTATGATCGTTATTATCATTTACTCGGAGTATTAGATATACACTATATTTATTATCAACCCCCTCTGCCATATTATAGGTAGTTAATTGTTTTTCGTACCCTTCCACCAATTTTGGGTTACTCGAATATTTTATTTCTAAATTTACTTTAGCCAGGCCTGATGATACCTTAAAGTCCAGTGCTCCAGAACCTGCATTAATTTCCCTATTTAAATCTAAATTATTTGCCTTGCAATAGCTGTCTGCAATGGCATAAAATAGTAATTGAGGGAATCTTTCTGGGCGCAATTTTTCATTTGAATCATAAAGATGATTTACTAACCCGTTATTTTCTATTAAATTTTTATATTGAATACATATCGTTTCTACTATTCCAAGAATGTTATCTGATTTGATAGTGGCGAAATTAGATAGATCTAAAGGGTTATTATTTGTAAAATCTAATCCTAAAATATCCCATAGCATAATTCCGAAATGATCTATTTCGAAATCATATTTACGGCCCGTCCTATTTTTGTATAATTCTATTAGTTCTCTCAGGATTTCGGGGTTTTCAAGCATTAAATCTTTAAACTGTTCTTTTGTTGTTTCTTTAGCTAGCTTTTTCCAAGACATTCCTATATACTCGTTGAAGGAATCCCTTACCTCTTGGCTATATGCAGCCATAATTTGTATATCCTCCCATTGTTGAGAAACAGGTAAATCAGCTAAAATTATTTTAGGTACAAAAATGATTGGACGATCTTTATTATCTAGTGGAATTTTTATTTGTAGTGTCTCTGATATTCTTTTAGTATAAGCTTGAAATTCTGCGGATAGTATTATGGAGGTCATATCGCTAATTCGATCTGGTCCGATTCCTTTTTCAAACAGTGGTACCAATTCAAATATTGCAGGATCTTCGTTCCCAGCATCGAGAATTTCTTTAACTGTTGCAAATATTCGATCTGCAATTTCAGGGCCGATTCCGCTACCGTCTGTACCATTTCCTGAATACCCAAGTCCCGTGTTTAATCCTTCTCCAAAAATTAATTTGTTTATCGCAGCTCTTTTAATTGCTGGCCGCTGATTACTAGTTCTAATTAGCCTTATTACGTTCGTAAAATAATCGACAATCTTTTTTGTTGCATTTTCAAATTCTGGTATTCCACAATTCCGTAGTAGAGCCGGGTCAATATGGAGTTTACTGTCATAATCAATAATTGTGTCGTAAACTCCGAGATCTTCTAATTGTTGTCTTGTAACATTTGATATTTCACTAAGTCTTTTGGGCATAGTCTGAATTTGCAATGAAATATAAATATACCTTATATTAATAAAAGCGTCAAATAACGTAGTATAAAATCATTTCAAGAATTTAGAATGAGGGCGAGAGTTTTAATTGAATTTATTCAATTAAAATTACCTTCCTACTTTTACACCAATATTTGCATACTATGAGTACTGTCCTTTTACATAAAGAGAACGGGGTTGGTTACATCACCTTTAACCGACCTGAAAAGTATAACAGTTTTAATGGTGACATGCTGCTGACGCTGCAAAAACACCTGGAAGATTGCGGTAATGATGATGCTGTGCGTTGTATATATATAACCGGTGCGGGAAAGGGCTTTTGTGCAGGACAGGACCTTGGTGCGGCTACTGACCCTAACGGGCTGGAGCTGGCAACTATAGTAAGGGAGCATTATAACCCTACTATTAGCTTGCTACGCAATATTGAAAAACCGATAATAGCTGCTGTAAATGGCGTGGCGGCAGGTGCCGGTGCGAACGTGGCCCTGGCCTGCGATATAGTGCTGGCCAATGAGAGTGCAAGCTTTATACAGGCATTTAGTAAAATAGGACTGATACCGGACAGTGCCGGCACCTTCTTCCTGCCGCGACTGGTGGGTATGCAGCGCGCTGCAGCCCTGATGATGACGGCAGATAAGGTAAGCGCCGCCGAAGCGGTGGCTATGGGGATGATATATAAAAGCTTCCCGGATGATGTGTTTGAAGCGGAGAGCAAAAAGATGGCGCAGACACTGGCGCAGATGCCTACAAAAGGTATAGGCCTCACCAAAAGATTATTGAACCATTCTTACCAGAATGACCTGGCCCAGCAGCTGGAGATGGAAATAGATATGCAGGTGCAGGCCGGTGCTTCGGAAGATTTCAAAGAAGGGGTTACTGCCTTCCTTGAAAAAAGGAAGCCTGTTTTCAAGGGGCGATAGTGTAAGGGGCTGGTCTTTATTAAGGATACAGGGCCTGCAACAATGCTGTGAGCTTCACGCCTGCGTTCAGGCTAAAGTGCAGCAGTTGCGGTAATTGCTCTTTGTATATCCTTTCTATATAGTGGCGCATGTTCATGCATTAGTTGTTCTATAATCTTTGCTGTCTGGTCGGGATAATCTACTGTTATTTTTTTCCCGTCTATCAGCCACCAGTTTATATTGTCGTAGTATTTAGCTGATAAAGTTTTTATTACCGGTACACCCAGTTTTTCCATGGCTGCGGCATTACACTGCTGCTCGTACTGTGCCAGCATAGGTATTACCATTAGCTTTTTGCCCAGGTACATTGCCTCTGCAGGACCTTCGAAACCTGCACCGCAGAGCACGCCCGTGCTTGCTGCCATACTTTTTATGAATGCATCGTTTTCTATTGGCTGCAGTTGCACATTCCCTTTTGTATAGGCTTCCTTATTGTGCTTGGAGAATACCTGCCATTTTACATTTGGGAAATGAGACAGATGTGTAAGCAAAGTTTCATCATCATAAGAAGGAAGATAAACCGTGTAATGCCCTTCGTCCGTAGGAATCATTTCTCTTACCTGCTTTCTTATAACCGGGGTAAAAATATTATTAGCAAATGCCTTGAAGTGAAAACCATAGGCCGCTGTAACGGGTGCATAATTTTTGAGCACCAGCTTACCTACAAAGTCGCTTTCTTTTGGCTGCGGCGCATATTCATTCAGTACTGCGCTCTGGTGACTTAGCGATATGCAGGGCACCTTTTGCAGCTTACAAGCCCAGGCACTTACCGGTTCAAAGTCGTTGATAATGATATCATATGTTTTTACGGGTAGCTTGCGGATGTCTTTTATCAGTTGCCCCAGCTTTAGCTTCTGCGCCGTCTTTATCATATCCACACCGCCGTGGCTACCAAAGATGAAGCTCATACCATAGTAGCGATAGCGCACGGGGTAAGGAAAATCGACATCGGCTTGTATGCCGCTTATCAGCACATCTACTTCGCCATATTTTTTCAGTTCAGGATATACGTCGCGGGCGCGGCTTAGGTGACCATTGCCCGTTCCCTGTATTGCAAATAAAATTTTCACTGTATTGATTTATGCTGCTTCTATATTGCCTTGTTGTAAAGTGCCATTGCCTGATATGTTCAACTCCTGCATGAGGCTGGCCATCATTTCTTTTGCAGAGTCTTTTTTGTGCTGCTTCTTTTCTATATCTATAGCCTGGGCCACCAGGTCATCAGCGTAGCGGTAGATGCTCCATGCACCCTGGTTGTATTCCAGCCCGGTAAGGTTTTCTATCCAGTCGCCGCTGTTCATATATACCACCGAGCCATTCTTTGTATCCATGGTCTTTATTTCCGGGTGGTGTATATGTCCGCAGATCACATAGTCATATTTATTCTCAGCAGCTATTTCGCAAACGGTATCTTCGAAATTGTTTATGAACTTCACAGCGCTCTTCACACTGTTCTTCACTTTTTTGGAGAGCGATATTTTGCCCTTTCCCATTTTTTCAGAGAAGAAATTCACAAACCTGTTTATCAGTATCAGCGTATCGTAGCCTATAGCACCGAGCTTTGCCAGCCAACGGCTGTGCTGCATTACCACATCGAATACGTCACCGTGGAATATCCATACGTTCTCGTTATTTATCTTCAGCGATAGCTTATTGGTGATCTTGAGCGAACCCAGCTTAAAGTCTTTAAAGCGGCGCAGCATTTCATCATGGTTGCCGGGTATGTAGTATACCGGCACCTGCTTGGCTATAAGCCCCACGAGGTGCTTTACCACCATCATGTGGGTGGAAGGCCAGTAGCGTTTCTTAAATTGCCATATGTCTATGATATCTCCGTTAAGGACGACGGCTTTAGGCTTGATACTTTTCAGGTATTGGAGCAATTCGCGTGCGTGAAAACCGTAGGTCCCTAAGTGTATGTCCGACAGCACAACAATATCCACTTCTCTTTTTGACATGCTATTGCTTCGACGAAGCATTTGGTTATACAAAGGGACAACTTTGATATAACCCTAATATTACGTACACATTAATTTAATATTAAGTCGAATGTTTTAACAATATGTAAGGAAAATGACGGATGTAGGTACAAGATTACAAATCGAGCAGGCGATGCTGTATGCTAATATTCATGACCCCTGCGAAGAGCAGCTTGTTTGTTTTGGCATCGAAGAAGTTGACGGGTACGAAGAAGTTGCCATTGGTATCGATGGCCTCGCCTATGTGTGCAACGATCGTTTTTATTCTTTTATGGTTAGGCCCTTCTATATAGGCATGGCCGCGCAGCAGCAGGAATACGCCTACATTTTTTTGCATTAAGGGCTGCAGCTTATTATGGTATTCCATGTCCCGAGCTTCCAGCTCCGTCTGGTAGAGTTGATTAGTATCGAGGCCTGAAGTGCTATCGTATGTTTTAGGGTCACCCTCATACAGGTAGCGCATGGTTTGGTCAATATCACGGATGCTGAAAAACAAATGATACTCATGAAAGATGACATGCATCTGCGTCTTGTGCCACATCTTTACCAGCTTTATCTTTTGCTGGGCGGCACACAGTGAGGCAGTAGAAATAATAACCAATAACAAAAAGCAGGCTTTTCTTTTCATACCATTGGTTTTTAAATGAGCTTATTATAAAGATAATATCTTCTATCAATTATCGTTAGTAGTATCAAAAGGCTGATGTCCAAGCTGAAATGCTTTCTTATTTTTCTTATTTCCTGGTTTTCAGTCACGGGTATCGTTTCTGCACAAGTGGATATTGGGGCAGGCATTAATGTAGGGTACCCACATCTTTTTAATAAGCTGGGCAATACCGATTATAAACAATATTCATCTATAGGCCTGGTGGCCAGTGTGGCTTACAAGTTTGGCGATTCTTACTTCTACCCGGCCCTCTCAGCAAGCGTGTCAAGCCTCACCTTACCTATCGCCAATATAAATGGCATGACATGGAGCGATGAGTTTACCAAAAAGGATATAATGCTGAACCTGAAACATAGAAGCCTGCTGCCAAATAATGCTGAACTTAGCTGGTATGCAGGCATAGGCGTGGCTTTTATTAGTGCAGATGTTTCTTCACTTGCGTCAGCCTATGGCAATTTTAGCGGCAGTATTTCAGACTCAAGCGAGTACAATACTGCTTCCGCCGCAGCTGATATAGGGCTTGATTACAGATTTCGCCTTTCTGCTGCTTACCCCCATTGGTTTGCGGCATTCGACGCTAATTTGCAGGCTGTATATATAACCGGGGAATATGGGCATTTCTATGTTTACAATGGCTACAATACACTACAGACAGACATAAATGGCACCTTATTGTCAGGTACATTAAGTGTAAATATTATATATCGCTTTGGGAAAATGGCGCAATAGGTAAAAAGATGCCTGTTATCTGCCACTGAAAGGAATTATATCTTTATTTTGTTCCTTAAATGAATCCGCTAAAGAGTTTTGCGAGCGATAATTATGCAGGCGTGCTGCCTGAGATAATGGAAGCCTTACACCAAGCTAATTATGCTCATGACCGCGCCTATGGCGCCGATGAAATAACGCAGCATGCCAGAGAGCTGTTTAAACAGGTATTTGATGCCAATGTAGATGTGTACTTTGTGTTCAATGGCACAGGGGCTAATATTCTTAGCATCAGCGCGGCTACCCAGTCTTATAATTCTGTACTATGTGCAGACATCTCTCATATATATAACGATGAATCTTCTGCACCGGAAACCTTTACCGGCTGCCGCTTCTTCCCGCTGAAAAGCAATAACAGCGGCAAGTTGGAAGTACCTGTAATACAGGAACGACTAATAAGGAAAGGTGATGTGCATTACCCCCAAACTAAGTTGTTATCTCTTACACAGTCTACAGAATATGGTACGGTGTACCGGCCTGATGAGATAAAAGAAATAAGCAAGCTGGCTAAAGAGCATGATATCTTCCTGCATATGGATGGGTCGCGTTTCTTTAATGCAGCTGCCGGCCTTAACTGCGACCTGAGGGATATAAGCACTTATGTAGGGGTGGATATACTATCACTTGGCGGCACAAAGGCGGGCATGATGTATGGTGAAGCGGTGGTAGTATTTAACAAAAAACTATCTGAACATATAGCCTATAAGCAAAAGCAACTGATACAGCTTGCCTCTAAAACACGCTTCATAGCTGCCCAGTTTGACGCTATGCTGCGTAACGAGCTGTGGCGCACCGCAGCTAACCATGCCAATGCCATGGCCCAATTACTTTATAGCGAGCTTACAAAATACCCGAAGATCACCATTACCCGCCCGGTAGAGGCAAACGTGGTGTTTGCTGAGATGCCGGCAGACTGGATACCACAACTGCAGGAGAAGTTCCCATTCTATGTATGGAAGGAGAGCACCAATGAGGTGCGCCTGATGTGTGCTTTTGATACGAATGAAGGGGATATACAAGCTTTTTCTAATGCTATAAGCGCTTATAGCGGCATTATTTAACTTTTGATTACGCTATTTCTTAAGCGTTTGTTAATGAAAGCTAAACCGCCGGTTAACAAGGCCTGAAAACTTTCCCATTCCTGTTTGGTGTTGCATTTTTGTATCGTTAATTGATCGAAGCAATTAGCAATCGCCAAAAATGAAAAAGATCGTACTGTTCATACTAATCATAAGTTGCCTGTCGGGAGCGGCATTCGCCCAATCCTCCAGTGTCTCAGGCCACCAGATAGTAAATCTGCAAATGAATAATATCCTGGAGTTTACCTTTACTAATACCAACAGCAACAAGGGAGGTACTGTAACGATACCGTTCTCTACCATGCGCGACTATACGCAGGGCGTTTCGACAGGTGAGCAGGAACTAAGGATACGTACCAACAAGAAATTTGCAATAGGTGTAAAAACAAGTGCCTCTTATTTCGATTATTCCGGCGCAGCCGGTACGGCAGCTACCGCTATGCCTGTAGATAGCGTGCTGGGGGTGGAGGTAGCATCGAACCATACTGGCGGACAAGTATTACCTCCGTTCGGCTCGGGCAGGTATGTATCCCTTTCATCGCGCAACCTGGATATTGTAAACAATGGTTCCCACGGCTCTGACCAACGCTTTTCAGTAAAGTATAAAGCTACACCCGGCCTAAGCCACGGTACTGGCACCTATACGGTAGATGTGATCTTTACAGCAACACAACAATAATATTTTCATAGTAATCATAGGTTTTAAGTTCCTTAGTCTTAAGGAACTTTTTTATTTGTAGCTAAAAGTGAACCGATTACCTGAGTTGGATTAACTAGAGCTTACTTGTAGCACAAGCGGTATTACCTTTCTTTTGTTTTATCAGCACCCATATCAGTATCCCCAGGCCGATGCCCTCGCCAAAGCCCATGAGGAAATCGGGCATTGCAGGAAAAAGCAGGTGCAGCGCCGGAGTGCTGGTAGCCAACAGGCAACCAATAGCAAACATAATTCTGAGGCGTTTTGGCATTCTCTTCATATCTATTTCATTTATCGTTTTTAAAATTGGTTGGCTAATCGCTTCATTTCGTTTATTGTAGCCTCCAGTTTCTTTGCCTGCCGCCTATGCACCCGCGGCCTTACTATCAGCCACATAACAAGGAGGTAAATAGTGACTAAAGCATAAGACACGATACAGAGCAGTAGATGCTGATGCACGCCTTCGTACAGGTATAATAAAAGACCAATGGAGACAAGCGAAAGTCCTGCAACCTGAGTTTTGCGGTAGTAGTACCTGCGGTTAATTTTTACCTGCTCCAGGTAGGCCAGGAACTCTTTATTAGAAAGGTCTTTTACTTTGTATAGTCTGCCTATGGAGCCAATGTTTGTAATGATAAGTATGAGGCCCGCAGCTATAATTCCCGCCTCGCCCAAGCGGGTGCTGAGCATTACAGACTTATAAAGAAAAACTACCGATACCATAACCACTGTAAGCAATATAGCCGCCAATATCAGCGCCGCTTTCTTCAATAACTTGCTTCGGCGATATTGGGCAATACGCTGCATCATCTCTGCCGGGGCGGGAAGACTGCCGGTATCTGCCGCAAGCCATATCTTTTTTAAATCATTCAAATTGTCCATTGCGCTTAAATTTTATGGCCAGCTTTTCTTTTATGCGGTGAATCTTTACACGCGTGTTCACATCCGTCAAGCCCAGGATGGCAGCGATCTCTGCCTGCGGCAGGTCTTCCAGCACAAGCGATATAATGATTCTTTCTGTCTCTTCCAGTTCGGCGATGCATTTGTATAAAAATGCCAGCTTCTCTTCCTGTGTTTCTTCGTGCGGTGCAGGTATATCAAAAGGCAAATCTGTAGTGCCGATACGTTTTGACTTTTCCAGTGCGCGCAGGCAGTTGTTAGTGGCTATGCGCAGTATCCAGGTGCTGAGCTTTGATTCGTTGCGGAACGAAGAAAGGTTTTGCCATACCGCTATAAAGGTTTCCTGCGTAAGGTCGCGGGCCAGGGCGGGGTCATTTATATAACCCATGCACACCCTGAAAACCTGTGGCGAATATTGCAGATATATTTCTTCGAAACCCGGCTGCACAAGAATGTTCTAAAAATTTATAAAATGTTTTACGCAATAGTAGATACGCGAACAGCAATAATGTTACAGATTATTTGAAAAATATTTTCAAAAATCAATTTCTGCCTTCCCTAAATGAAAGACCACCTGATTATGAGTCAGGTGGCCTTTATATTAATTACTGACTAATTAATTAGCACCCGGTTTGGTACCCATTATTTCGTCTATTTTATCTTTTACTTCCTGTGTTATTTTAGGATATACTTCCAGTGCCTTCAGGTTTTCTGTTAGCTGCTTGTCTTTGGTAGCGCCGAGGATGGCGGTGGTTACATTTGGGTTGCTTATGCACCATGCTATAGACAGGGTAGCAAGGGAGGTGTCCAATTCTTTCGCCACGGTTTCCAGCTTGCGCACACGGGCCAGCTTATCTTCTACCATCATGCGGTCTTTCAGCCATTCGTAGCCTTCCAATGTCATGCGTGAGCCTTCGGGTATGCCGTCGTTATACTTACCTGTTAGCAAACCGGATGCTAACGGACTCCAGATGGTAGTGCCAAGGCCTACATTTTTGAATATGCTGAGATAATCTCTTTCCATGCGGGTCCTTTCGAAAAGGTTGTACTGCGGCTGCTCCATGGCAGGGCCTATCAATCCCAGTTCTTTGGCTACCATGTTCGCTTCCATTATCTCAGCTGCACTCCATTCGCTGGTACCCCAATACAGTATCTTGCCTTGCTGTATCAGTATGTTCATGCTCCATACTACTTCTTCTATAGGCGTGTCCCTGTCAGGGCGGTGGCAGAAGAATAAGTCGAGATAATCCAGCTGAAAGCGTTGCAGTGCTTCGTGGCATGCTTCAAAAATATGTTTGCGGCTCAGGCCCGTCTGGTTGGGTTTATTTTCTTTACCCCTCCAGCCAAAGAACACTTTGCTGGATACATTGTAGGATGTGCGATCCCAGTTTTTCATTTTCAATACACGGCCCATCATCTTTTCAGACTCGCCCAGTGAATACACCTCAGCGTTATCGAAAAAGTTAATGCCGTTATCATAGGCTATGCCCATCAGCCTGTCGGAATCTGAATCATCCACCTGTTTTGCAAAGGTTACCCATGAGCCGAAGGAAAGCACACCAAGCTGCAATCCTGTTTTTCCCATTCTCCTGTATTCCATGATCTATGCTTTTTTTGTTTGTGTGAAAACAAAGTTGGCCTGTTTAATGTTCTATTTTTATCACTGTTTCTTATAACAAAAAAGGCACTTTAAATAGTGCCTTCTGTTCTATTATATAAGGTATATAACCAAGCCATCGCGCAGCTTAGGTTCAAACCATGTGCTCTTTGGTGGCATTACGTTTCCGCTATCTGCAATGGCAAATAACTGCTTGATACTAACAGGGTAGCAGGCAAATGCTGCGGCCATTTCTTTACTATCCACACGCTTTTCGAGTTCGCCCAGGCCGCGTATGCCACCCACGAAATCTACACGCTTGTCCACACGCGGGTCGTTTATATTCAGCAGCTTGGAGAGTACGTTGTTCTGTAGAATGCTCACATCCAGCACGCCTATCGGGTCATTGGTAAAGCTACCCTGCTTTGCAGTGAGTTTATACCAGGCATGATTCAGATACATGCCAAATTCATGTTCGTGCTGCGGTTTGTATTGTACCTTGTCCAGGCTTTCCACTTCAAAGTCATCCTGCAGTGCTTTTATAAATTCATCGGGGCTCAGGTGGTTCAGGTCTTTTACCACGCGATTGTAATCCATTATCTGCAACTGGCTGGCAGGGAAAATGCAGGTGATAAAATAATTAAACGATTCATCGCCCGAGATAGACATATCGTTATCCTTCATTTCCTGGCAAACCTTTGCGGCCGATGCAGCACGATGGTGGCCATCTGCTATATAGGTAGCCGGTACTTCCTCGTCGAAGAGGCGAGTGATAGAAGCCACTTTTGAGTAATCAGTTATTACCCAGAAACGATGATGCACTCCGTCTGAAGAAATGAAATCGTATTCCGGCTCGTGGTTCGCTTTCCACTTATCTATTATTTGCTGCACACCTTCCTGGTCGTTGTAGGCGAGGAACACTATACCTGTTTGTGCGTGTGTGGTCTTTATATGGTTTATCCTGTCCAGTTCCTTTTCCGGGCGGGTGAATTCGTGCTTCTTTATTATTCCTTTCTCATAGTCATCTATAGAAGAGCCACATACCAGGCCTGTTTGCGAACGACCATCCATAGTGAGCTCGTAGATATAGTAATACGGATCTTTATCCTGCACCAGTATTTTCTTATCCACCATTTCGTCCAGGTTTTCCTCTGCTGTGTCGTACACCAATTGGCTGTGTACATCTACATTTTCAGAAAGGTCTATTTCCGCGCGGGTAACATGGTAGAAATTGTATGGGTCTTTCCTGAACTGTCTTGCTTCGGCTACACTTACCACATCATACGGTAAGGTGGCTACTTTTTCTGCAAATTCTTTTTTTGGTCTCAAGCCCTCAAAAGGGATAATTTTTGCCATATTCTATTGAACGATTAGTATTTGTTTTCTTTTTCAAAATCCTGCATTGCTTTTACCAATGCTTCTGTAGCCTGTATGGTCACTGCATTATATAATGAGGCACGGAAGCCCCCTACAAAGCGGTGCCCCTTGATGCCGGTAATATCGCGCTCGCTGCAATATTGCAGAAACGCTTTTTCATTTTCAGTATTGTTAGCAATGAAGCAGGCATTCATCATGCTCCTGTCTGCCTTGTTTGTTACTGTACCTGTAAATATACTATTGCGGTCTATTTCATTATATAGCAGTGCAGCCTTTTGCCTGTTCTCCTCCTCTATTGCCGCTATGCCTTTCTTTTTTGTCCAGCGCAGCGTGAGCATGGATGTATATATGGCAAACACAGGCGGTGTATTGAGCAATGAATTTTTTTCTGCGTGTTTTTTATAGCTGAGCATAGCCGGAATATCACGATGTATGCGCTCCAGCATGTCTTTGCGTACAGCTACCATAGTAGTACCTGCAGGACCTATATTTTTTTGTGCAGCCGCATATATCAGCGCACAGTTGGTATAGTCTCTTTTGCTGCAGAGTATATCGCTGCTCATATCCGCTATCAGCGGCACATTGCTTTTTGGTACTGTATGAAACTGTGTGCCGTATATAGTATTGTTGGTGGTATAGTGCAGGTAGGCCAGGTTGTTAGAAACATCAGTTGGCCATTTCGGCAAGTGTGCATAATTATCTTCCCGCGAAGTGCTTAGTATTTCTACCTCGCCATAGTGTGCCGCATACTCCATTGCTTCTTCTGCCCAGTGGCCGCTGGCTACATAGCCTGCAGTATCTTCAGGCCCCAGGAAATTCATTGGCACCATGCAAAACTGTAAGCGACCGCCACCATGCAGCCATAATATTTCGTAATCGCTATTAAGCCCGCATAGCTCGCGCACCAGCTCTTTTGCTTCTTCCAGTATCTTTTCAAAATCCTTTCCGCGGTGTGGCAACTCCAGTATAGAGAGGCCTGTACCATTATAGTCCACTACGGCTTCTGATGCCTCTTTCAATACCTCTTCGGGCAGAGCAGCAGGGCCACCGTTAAAGTTCAGTTTTCGTTTTGATGTCATGGCTATCTTCTTCTACATTGGTAACGCCCCCGCTCACAGCAAATTTCATTGCTTCTCCCGCAGTCATCTTGGTTACCGGTTTTACATATTTTGATTCTACTATAATTACCCAGCCTGATATAGCGTATGAATGCGGCAGGTAAACAGCCACTTTATTCACCATACCCAGGTGCGACATATCGCGCTGTGTAAGGAAACCTATACGCCACATTTCAGGATTGATGTTGGTACATACCCATACCGGCCTGTTGAAGCGTTTTTTATCGCCTACAAAAGAGCCGATCATATCCCTTACGGAAGAGTATATAAACTTGACACCCGGCGTGCGCTCCAGTACATGCCCAAAAGCATCGAAGAGCCAGCGGCCAAGGAACAGGCGTGTACCCAGGTAACCGACAAATGTGACAAACCCTACAATAATGAAAAAGCCCAGGCCGCGCGGCACATAAGGCACAAGGCTATCTATACGGTCGAATACGGCGTACAGCACATACGCTGTAATAGCTATGGGGCTAAGCAATAGCAGCCCTTGCAGAAATGACCTGAACAGTATAGCAGCTAAGCGACGCATTGTTTTCTGTGATACAGATTTGGAGCTAAAGGTACAAAAAGCACTATTACACCCTGAAGTAACTAATTAAATAATAACGAAATGACATTATATTTGTTCAGCTCCATATATTTTAATGCCTGTTTTCCGAACAATAGTGATGCGCAACCATTGTTATAAGCCTTTTCTTTTATCGCTAAGCTGCTGTGTATTGCTGCTATGCTACCGGGCAAAAGGCCAACAGGATGCTGCGGGTGCAGGCTTTGGTATAGAGATGAACGGTGTGGCGGGTAAGGTCTTTAAACACACTAAGAAATTCAAGCTGCCAATACCGGATCATTCCACCGCGCTGGACCTGAACTTTGTATGGCATACCTATGGCAAAAAGGACTGGCAGCAACGGCTGAATTATCCTACCGTAGGTTTTGGGGTCACTTATGTGAACTATGGCATTGATTCGGTGTACGGCAAGGCTTTGGGTTTTTATCCTAACCTTACCATACCGATAATACGTGGTGAGAAACTGGAATGGACCATACGCATGGGCTTTGGACTGGGTTTCATCAGCAAGCATTACGACCGTTATCCAAACTGGGATACGTTGAATAATGCCTTAAGCAGCCAGATAAATAATTTCAGCACCTTTATGACCGACCTGCGCTACCACATAAATAAACATTGGGATGTGCAGCTGGGTGCTAACTTCTTTCATATATCCAATGCTACCTATCATGTACCTAACCTCGGTATAAACATGTATGGCGCGCATGTAGGCATCAGGTATTTTCCTGTTACATCGCAGCCACAGAAGATAGTGCGCCAGCTTACACCGCTTAAGAACCGCTGGCTGGTGCAGGGGCGCTTCAGTATGGCACTTACGCAGAGTGGTGCTTATGGCGGTCCGCTTTATCATGTTTATCTCGCGTCAATATATGCCAGCAGAAGGTGGAATAGCGTGAATAAAATGTTTGGAGGTATTGACTATTCCTATCACCAGGATATCTATGCCTTCCTTAGGAATAATGAAATAGATGTAGGTACAGAAAAGCAACACTCCTGGAAGAGCGCAGTATTTGTGGGCAATGAATTTGGTATAGGACATGTGGGCATTATACTGCAGGTGGGCTTTTATATAAAACAGGCCGAACTGAAAGCTATTACACCTTACTATGAAAAGCTAGGTATGCACTACTACATTATTCAAAAAGAAAAAGGGCCGGTAAAAGAGCTGTTCTTATCTGCGCTATTGAAAACGCATCTTACAGAAGCTGAGCTTGCAGAGTTTGGTGTGGGCTTTGGGTTTTAGACAAATGCGTATTTGTTAAGCGCTTATTATCCAAGCCAAAACAGTTGGAGATTTCTGATAAGTTTACATATTTTCGTAGCAGTCCTAAATTTTTAAATCGTTCGTCTTATGGCAATTCTAAAACCTTTCCGGCAGGTACAAAATATAAAGAGAAAACCTTTGAATTATGACCTGGTAGATAATGTAGCCCTGCCCGGCTATTTTACCGATGAGGAAGTGGAACGTATAAAAAGCCTTTGGGATAACGATAAAATCATTGAGGCTAAGGTGAGCAAAGCCGGTGAGCCTACTGCTTTTGATGAACTTAGGAAATCGAGGATCATGTTCATTAACACTGAAAAGGAAAATGAATGGATATATAACAAGCTGGCACAGGCATGCCTCGAGCTGAATACCATGAGGTTTAAATTTGATATTTCAGGTTTTCAAACAGAACTGCAACTGGCAAAATATGGACCGGAAGATTTTTTTGAATGGCACATGGATTACGGCCCCGGCGAGGCATCCAGCAGAAAATTAAGTATTACCGTACAGCTTTCCGATCCTGAAGAATACGAGGGCGGCGATCTTCAATTTCTTATCAACCAGAACGCATTAAGTGCTTCTAAAAAGAAGGGCACAGCTATCATTTTCCCATCCTACGCGGTGCATAGAGTATTGCCCGTTACTTCAGGCACCAGGCAGTCAGTAGTGGGCTGGATAGGTGGCACACCTTATAGATAGTAGCTCTACTATATCAATCCTTCACGCACCAGGTCGTGCAGGTGAATGAAGCCACTGTATTTACCTTCTTTAGTTACTACCAGTTGGGTAATATCATATTGGCGCATCATTTCCAGCGCAGAGACTGCTAATTCCGTTTCGTCTATAGTTTTTGGATTGGCGTTCAGTATATCTGCTGCCTTTACGTTGGCAGGGCTTTCATTATTTTCCAGCATGCGGCGTATATCGCCATCTGTTATGATACCAGTGAGCTTATCGCCCTCCAGTACTGCTGTAGCGCCGAGGCGTTTGCTGCTTATTTCATAAATGATCTCGCGTAGGGTACTATCGGGCTTTACCTGTGGCTTCTCATTTATGCTGCTCATGTCGGCCACACGCAGGTATAGCTGCTTACCCAGTGCACCACCCGGGTGGTAGCGTGCAAAATCTTTAGAGCTAAAACCCTTCAGGCTCAGCAGGCATACAGCCATGGCATCACCCATTACCAGTTGTGCTGTAGTGCTGGTGGTAGGCGCCAGGTTGTTAGGGCATGCTTCTTTCTCTACCGTGCAGTTCACGAATATATCTGCATGATTGGCGAGATAAGAGCGTTCATTGCCGCATAGTGCTATTACAGGGTTGCCAAAGTTCTTTATAAACGGCACCAGTACTTTTATCTCCGGGCTTTCGCCGCTTTTAGATATTATGATGGTGGTATCGTCCGGCTGTATCATGCCGAGGTCACCATGTATGGCATCAGCAGCATGCATAAAAAGCGCCGGTGTGCCGGTGGAGTTGAAAGTGGCTACCATCTTCTGTGCTATTACAGCGCTTTTGCCTATGCCCGTCACTACCACTCGTCCTTTCGACTCGTTTATAATACGCACCGCCTTTATAAAAGACTCGTTTATGTATTGTGCAAGCTGCTTTACCGATTCTGCCTCCAGCTGAATGGTTTCCAGTGCATTTTTAGCTACTTGTTCGGGAGAAAACATGGGTGCAAAGATAGAGAATATACATGCAGTGTTATTACCATACTTATTATATAATACCAAATGCGTAGATTGAGGGACGTTATTGTACACATCGCATTTTATTAATAACTACGGCTATTGCCCCAAATCTTCTATTTTTGAATACCGTATGACAGAGAACCAATCCGTTTTTCTTGCTAAAAGTGGTATCAAGGCGCATGACCTTGAGCATAAGCGCAAAATAAGCTTCAACATACAGAAGTATAATGATGCTGTGGTAAAGGGCAAACAACAATTTGCCAACCTGGACCTTGCGCGCCGCAAAGCAAAAAACGTGAAATGGAAAACGATAGAGAACCTGGATAAGTACCTGGAAATCTTCGAAAAGAACTTTACTGCTCGTGGCGGCAAAGTGATATGGGCAGAAGATGCCGATGAGGCCCTGCAGGCTGTGCTGCAAATATGCGAAAGCAAAAATGCAAAGCAGGTGGTAAAAGCGAAGTCGATGGTGACGGAAGAAATACATCTGAACGATTTCCTTGCCAAACACAATATAGAATCTGTAGAGACAGACCTCGGGGAATATATACAGCAACTAGATGGTGAAGCGCCCTACCATATAGTAACACCTGCCATGCACAAGAGCAAGGAAGACGTGGCCAAGGTATTTCATGAAAAGCTGGGCACCGCGCCAAACCTGTCGCCTACCGAACTGACACAAATAGCACGTAAGAACCTGAGGGAAAAATATATCACCGCCGAAATAGGTGTAACCGGGGGTAACTTTCTATTGGCGGATGTGGGCGGTGTATGTGTAACGGAAAATGAGGGTAACGCACGCCTGAGCACTGCGTTCCCTAAAACGCATATTGCTATAGTGGGTATTGAAAAAATGCTCCCTTCCATCAACGACCTTTCTTTATTCTGGCCTTTGCTGGCTACTTATGGCACGGGGCAGAACGTGACCGTGTATAATAGCATCTTCCTGGGGCCACGCCAGGCCAATGAAACAGATGGCCCGGAAGAAATGTACGTGATACTGCTGGACAATGGCCGCACTAACCTGCTGCGCCCTGAAGTGCGCGAGAGCATGTACTGTATACGCTGCGGCTCTTGCTTTAATGCCTGCCCTGTGTATAAGAACATTGGCGGCCATGCGTATGGTGCTACTTACAGCGGCCCTATTGGCTCTGTAATAACTCCGCACCTGAAAGGGATGGAAGAGTACAAGCACCTGAGCTATGCATCCAGCCTGTGCGGCAACTGCACCGAGGTGTGCCCACTGAAGATAAACATACACGAGATGCTGTTGGAGAACAGACATATAGCAGCTGAGGAGGAAAGCCTGAACGACTTTACAGAAAACACAGCATGGAAAGCATGGAAAATAGCTATGCTAAACCCGAAGCTGATGAACATTGCCAATGCCGGCATAAAGAACAAAGTGGTAAACAGTCTCTTTAAAAATAGCTGGGCGCTGGAGCGCAACAATCTTAATTTTCCGGCAAAGACATTTAACGACCTTTGGAAGGAGCGAAGTAAACAGTAACCAACCTTACACCCACAACCATGAAGCCTATAGCAGTATATAGCTCCCAAACAAGCAAACGCCTGCAATATGTGCTGGACTGGCTCTTTAATGAGCGATTGGGTACTGGCTATACCCTAATTACTGATGAGGCTGCGCTAAAGGACCTTCCATTTTTCATTGCCTACGGCGATTTTTTCCCTAATGCATTATCCATACCTGCGGTATCGTTGCTATGGGAAAACGAAGTAAAACCTCATACTATACCATTGGGCGTATGCGGCGAGACGCCTTGCCTGTATGATGTAAATAATCCTGCGTTTACACTGCCATTCGATATGCTTGCGTCTATCTTTTTTCTGCTGTCGCGGTATGAGGAATATAGTACACCTTATACACCTGATAAGCATGGCAGATATCCCGCTACGGAGAGCCTGCTGTATAAGAACGGCTGGCTGCGCAGGCCTTTGCTGGATGAATGGGTGGCATATCTTTTACAACTGTTGCAGGAGAAATACAAGCTGGCTATAGAGACACCGGTATTTACTTTTCAGCCTACCTACGATATTGATATTGCTTACTCTTACCGCTATAAAGGTTTTCAGCGTGCGCTGGGTGGTTTTCTTAAAGACCTTTCTGCAGGCAAGCTGCAAGGTCTTCAGGACAGAGCACAGGTGATACTTGGTAATAAGCAGGACCCATATGACAGCTACAATTTTATAAGTGAGCTGCACAAGCAAAACAACATAACGCCGCTGTACTTTATTCTTGCTGCTTTGCACCCTGGGCCTTTTGATAAAAATATTTCTCCGGCTAATCCCCGTATGCAGGAGCTAATAAAAAGGCTGGCTTATGAGGGCACAATAGGTGTGCATCCATCTTACAATACTGATAAAACCGGCATGCTCTATGAAAAGGAAATACTGGAGCAGGCGAGTGGTGAGCAGATCACTATTTCGCGGCAACATTATATACGGGTGTTCCTGCCGCATACCTATCGTTCGCTAATAGATGAAGGCATTCATGCAGACTATAGTATGGGCTATGGCACACAGCTCGGCTTTCGTGCGGGTACGGGCAGCTCATTTCTCTGGTACGATCTGCAAAATGAAGCGGTGACCAAATTGCGGGTTTACCCTTTTTGCTTTATGGATACTACAGCACACTATGAAGAAAAACTAAATACGAAGGAAGCTTTTGAAGCACTACGCAGCATGCGGGACTATTTGCAAAAATCAGGCAGTATGCTCATCACTATATTCCATAACTTTTCGCTGGGGCAGGACCCTGAGTGGGACGGCTGGACCGAAGCCTATGAGAATTTTCTTAGCGAAACAACTTTGTAATTACCTCTTTACCAATACGCTGGTGCCTACGCCTACCAAAGAATACAGGTCGTCTATGTCTTTGTTCTTAATGGCTATGCAACCGTCTGTCCAGCCTACGCCCATTTCTATCATGTCGTCGCCGCCGGGCCATATGCCGTGTATGCCTACTGAGCCACCCATACGCGCTGTCTTTGGTATCAGGCCTTCGTCTTTCAGCTTGTTGAAACGTGCTATGGAAGAATCGTTAGGGTAATTGAGGCCCATGAACTTGTTGTATTTAGAAGCCGGATTCTTGTTAGCTATTTTAAACCAGCCTTCCGGTGTGCATCTATCGCCTTCCACGCATTTGTTTAGCATTGGGTTAGGGCCAAATACTGCTTTATATACACGTATCGGTTTATTACGGTAAAGCACCATTACGCAATAGTGCGATTTATCAACCACCACACGCACCAGGTCCTTCTTCATCGTATCAGGATTGATGGGGGTATGCATGCCCAGGAATGTGCGTTTAGGGATGATGATGGTTTGCGTTACCATCATATCGCCTTCGGTATAGCGCACTACACGTACGAGATCGCCTTTGCTATCTTTATGTTCGTCTATGATCTTGATATTGCGCGGATGTGGAGCATCGACTTTCTGCGCGTGGGCAAACTGGAATGAAAACAGCGCTAATAAAAGAAGGATAAAACCTCTTGAGCCACTGTATTCACTCACGGTACGGCATTTCTTCATTTCCTGAGTAGCTTTGAGAACCTAACGAAACTAAAAAAAATTAGCATAAGATATGCGATATCTTATGCTAAAATTTGAAGGAAATTTACCTTTCTATGACTTTCCCGGCTCGGGGCGGGCCATTGGTTTTTTGTAGATAGGCACGGTGGAGCAGGGCTCGCCATACATAAGAGACTTAACCACAGGGCGTAGGTGCTGGGTAACAGCCACATACGCAGCATCGGGTATTGCTATATCTCCGCAGCCTTTTATCACTACGCGTTTATCGTTGTATTCGTTTACGTCTATAGCTGCTATGCGCTGCTGCAGGATCTCCTTTTTCAGCTCTGCCTCGGTGCCAAAATATACATAAGTGGCCTGTGGCTGCAGGTAAGAGGCAGCAAGCATATAAGCCCATACCGGTATTATAGCATCTACCGAGCAGAATACGGCTACATTCTTACCCTGGTACTGTGCCCAGTCGTATGCCTGCAGGCTTGCGCGGTAGTCCTTTTCCTTCAGTATCATTTCCCTGAAGAGAAAAGGCTTCAGGTCGAAGCTTGCTATTTCGCCTTCTGCAGGTATATAGTTTGCCAGGTCCAGTGTTATGATGCCGCTTTCTGCTACCTTATTTACGAATGGTTCCATGCTGCACTTAATTAATTTTTCTGTGTACAAAGTTACGCAGAGAATTGCTTTTTATAGTTATGGTGGAATAGGGGGCGTCTATTATATGCAGGGCTGGATTTCCCCTTACCCATGACATGCATGGTTACCTGAAATTTACATTGTCGCCCGGAAGTATTGCCCGCACTGGCTTATTAACATAAACCCAGATGTAACGGATGCCCCATTTGTACCCCATCGGTGAGTGGTGGAGGTTATTTGTTGGGGCTGGTATATGCTTTTTAATATTGGGGCATTTGAAGTTGATCTTCAATTTTAACTTCGGATGGTTTACCAGGTGTTAGGGGCCGATATATTGCAGCGTGATTTTTTACTACAATAAATCCATCCAGAACATATTTTAAACCCACTAAATCACAGTTTATTGTTTCTCCGTTTGCCAAGCTGGCTGCCGAAAATTTACTATTAAACATAGCAGCAGATAGCTTTTCAAATATGGCTTTTGTTTTTTCCGTTGGTACGGCAGTATGATCATCAGGCTGGTTGGTATCTATCTTTATATTTTTTAGATCTGCAGCGGAATGAATTTCTTTATAGCTATTGCTTAATTTTCTAAGTACTGAATAATCATAATATACAACTTCACCATTTTTATTAATAACAACATCCTCAATTGAAAAACCATAAGTACCGTCCTCAAGCTTGTTTAATTCCTCTTGTATACTCTTAAATATAAATAAGGGAAATGAAGACCTAGCGTTTAAGAATTTAGGTACAGAATTAATTTTTTTATCATTCACTCTGTATATTTTGTTGCCGTTCAAATATTCGGGATTTGGAAATAGATCTAATGTGGTTCCCTCTATTGAAACCGGCGTAGATTTACCAAATGTGATTTTATTTCTTCCAATCGTAATTGTGCTGTTTGGTTTTACCTTACCATGCTCGATTTGAGAATAGCCAGGCAATGTAAAGAATAAAGCAAAACAAATGCAAGTGCGTTTCTTTTTGTACATTTTATTGATTTTAAAGGCTGCCTTTCAGCAGCCTTAATAATAGTCAGTATAATGATTATTGTTGTACCGTATAATTGCCGGAATTAAACTGGTTGGCAAAATCGTTATATAAAGTTAAAAAAGTAATTGGATCGAGAACTCCACTTACTATTGAATTGTTAGCCTCAAAGTCATTAAAAGTTTGGTAGGTATCCAAATGGTTAACATTTCCATTTTGATCAGTATGGGGGTGTAAGATTATCCAATCTTTGGTACCAAGATTTGTTTCAATATGACCATGTATACCACCATTTTCCAACCATCCCTCCCAAGCGACATAACCACAACAAGTCGTCCAAGCTGATCCCCAAACAGTAACTCTGTAAGCGTGTGCTTTAGATGTCGTAAATAAGAATGTCATAGTAAGCATTACTGTTGATAAGAACTTAATCATAAAATAAATTAATAAGGTATAAGTTTTTCTACTTCTTGTTCAGGATGTTTTCGATAGCCACCCATTAGACTAGTCTAATGAGTTGAAGGTATATAGTTATAAAAAACCATAAAACCGTATTATTACCCTTTTTTGTTTAAGGTTTTTGCCAGCATAATATTTTATCTACTTTTTGTATAAAGTAGTTATTGATTGCAATAAAAATTATATCAGCGAAAGTAAATAAGATAAAAGTATTTGGATTCACTGTAATAGGTTTCGAATGCTGATGCTTTGATATTAATTTTGAGACATCTATAGAAAAACAATAAAGGCTCCCAATGGGAGCCTTTATAAATTTTATTGCAACAAACGATTAGTATATATTCTTAGGGTTATACTGTACATCTGCGTTCTTCACTATGGTTGGGCGCAGCATCTGGTTCATGGCGTTTTGTTGGTCTCTTTGCAGCATCATGCGTTGCTGGCCGTTCAGCATGTTTACTGTAGCAGGGTCAAGCGCTGCGGTCCAGCGATTAAGTACGCTGATGAAGTACACTGCGTTAGAACCTTTGATGCCTGGTGATACTGTGTTTGGTTTCAGGCTTTCATTGAATGTATAGCCTGCTACTTTCGGCTCGTAGCCCAGTACCGGTACGTATGCAGAACCAATAGTAAAAGAGTCTGCCTGCTGCACCTGCTGTTGTGTGCCGCTTGCTATAGCGTCCAGGTTGCCTGCACTCTTATATTGCTCTGCTATCATTTTTGCTTTCTTGTCTTGTTTTACTACTGCTTCCAGTCTTGGGCGTATGTTAGCATCTATCTGCATCAGGCCTTTGTCCTGCTTGCCCGATAGTTTTGCCACCACGTAGCGGTCTTCCTGAGAGAATACACCTGATACATCACCTACCTTGGCATCATACATCCACCTGATGATTTCGCGGCTTGGCCCGATGCCAGGTATTGTATAGTCGGCAGGTTTTATGCCTTCGCCTTTTTTCTCAGCCAGGTTTTCTTTTTTCACTGCCTCGTCAAACGCTGCTGCAGTTGCATTCTTTCCGGCAAACTCTGTAGCTTTTGCGTAAGCAGCATTTTGTGTTACATCGCTTGGCGCCAGTTCTTTGCTTATGGTAGCCAGCTTCATCGCAGGGGCTACTGCTTTCTGATCTATGATGTGTATAAAGTGGTAACCTGAGTAGTTGTCGTTTGATACAGATACCACTTTGCTTTCGCCTGTTTTGCCTTCAAACACGAAGTCGCCAAATTCTTTAGAAAGACCCGGGCGTTGCTGCAGATCAAAGTTGTATTCTATATTAGCTTTCCCGTCACTGCCTTTATCGTCAGAGTATTTTGTTGCCAGTGTTTTAAAATCAGCACCTGCTTTTATTGCTGCAGCAATACTGTCTATGCGCTGCTTAGCTACACTGTCCGACATTATATCCTTACCCTGTGCTTTTGTTCTTACCAGTATGTGTTCGCATTTTATAGAGTCCGGCAATTCTTTCTTGTCCAGCACTTTGGTCACCTTGAAAGAACCATTGTCGAAGTAAGGACCATATACTGCACCTGCCGGCAACTGTAGTATAGAATCGGCATACTGCGACATAAATGTTTTCTTATTTACATATGCAGCATTAAAGTGGTCGTCAGAATTTCTGTTCACTACATTTTCAGCATCTTTATCGGTAGCTGCTGCCAGTTCGTTTTTAGCCGTCTTTATTGCGTCCAGCACTTTGGTTGTATCGTCGTGAGATGGTAGTATGTCGAAAGAAACATAATCTATACTTCTCATCGGTTCATTTACCATGAACATCGATTTGTGTTTTTGCACATAGTCGTTCAGGTCTGCATCGGTTACTTTTACAGCATCATCTTTTATAGCAGTGAACGGAACTTTCACAAAACGGATGCTTGCTTTTGCACTCTGGTCTTTTATAGTATGGTCTATAATAAATTTAGGAGTATAAGCGCTTGCATTTATAATGTCTGTGAATTTGGTAATAGTATTATTACGCAACACATAAGATTTTACGTTGTTCCACTCTTCCAGGTAAGAAGCCAGCTTTGGGTCTTTTGGAGCTTGTTGTTCAAAACCTCTTACACGCTGCGGATCGAAGCGACCTGTTTCAGGATTGGTGAACACAGGGTACTGCTGTACCAATGGATCAGGGTAGGCACCGTATATCACTTCTTTTTCTTCTTCTTTAGAAGTCTCGATCCCTAGTTTCTCACATTGCTTTTCCACCACCTTTTCAAACACCATATTTTGCAGTGCCTGGCTGCTTAGCTCAGCTCTTGTATTGTCTTCAATAGTTTTGCCCTTACTAAAAATGCCATAGAGGGTTTCGTATTCCTTTACGCGCAGGGAAAAATCTTTCTGGTCTATTTTCTCACCATCTACTTTTGCCACGCTTTTATCCGCGCCAAAGAGATCGCCAAAACGGCCACTTGCAGCATCCATTAATATGAAGCCCACCAATGCGAGGGCAATGATACCGCCGGCAATTTTGCCGTACTTGTTCCTGATTTTTTGTATTACAGCCATATCGGTTGTGTATGTTGTATTATAATATTGATAAGGACGGCAAATTTATATGAAAAAATGAGATTTTGCAGATTTAATGCCTCTAAATCAATATTATCGGTTTTATTTCAATTTATATAGCTCCTGAACACATAAGTATTAATATCATTTATCTATCCTTTCTCCGCTTACTCACGTCTTTTATTATTTTAAACATAATATCCGTTATTCAACCGCGAATAATGATATTATTATATTTACTATTAAATGTTTTCTTTTTTTTAACCTTTAAAACTTTTATCTATGAAAAGAATTATGTTGTTTTCGATGCTGCTAGTATTTCACTTTGCCGCAAGCGCACAGTTTAGTGGCAGCATTAAGGTAATTAATAACACCCCCTGCAAAATTTATGTGGATTTGCTCGTGTCAGAGCCGGGCTCGCCCTGCAACAGCCAGCAATATGCCACAGGACTTATGCTTATAGCACCCTTCACCAGTATAGGCTACCCTATGGCAACGCCGCCTGTAGTGGTGGGTAGTCCGCTGCCGGTACCATCAGCATCTACCTGGGAGGGAGCACGCGTACTGGATAACTGTGGAGCCGTGACTGTGGGCGATCCATGCTCCTTCATGCCCACCGGTATTATAAATAGTTGCTGCAATGCCTATCATGTAACATGGGACCCATCTACACAGAGCCTGACGATAAATTAAATATGAAGCCCCTATAAATTGAGCCTGGCCTTTGTGCCGGGCTTTTTATGAGCGGGAATGATGTTTATATATTATTCTCTACTAAAACAGATCCCCGTGCGTAGAAGAGTAGATTACGAACAAATAATAGTGGCCGTTGTATGTGTGTTACTGCTGATACTATATAGTTACATGATAATTAGTGAGACAAGCCCAGCTGATAACTACATACATTAGGTAAATTTTTGTGGCTTGATTATTTTATATATTTTATTAGCTTGTTGCGTCTTTGTATAGCAAACTTTTATCTGCCTCAATACCATAGCCTTACCCAGAGGTTATACAATTTGTGTGTGGATATCTGTGAATTTCCCTTGTAGAAATAGTGGGTAGTTAAGTAAAAGTTTCCCCTCAACGTACATTCCGAAAAGTTCGAAAAAGTTTGTCTTTATTTTTTTGCCCTTTTCCACATCGATCTACGATATTAAGATTAGGTTATTTCTCAACACCCATTATTATCCACAATCCACATTTTGCTGTGAGTATGTCTATTTTAAGCACTTTCTATGTGGGGATAAGGAAAGTAAAAAACGGGTGTGAATAGAATTCTGTTATTTTGCAATAGGGATAACATTTTTGTTTCCCCATATCCACAGCCCTAATAGGTAATAATAGATTCTTTTAAAAAAATTTAACTACTAATATTATTATGAGTGTGCAAATCGAAAATGCGTTTTTGGAAATTGGAAAAAAGGGGTACCTTGATGTCGAAATTGATCCCTCACTCGATTTGTTTGAAGAGATTGAAAAGCTGAAGCGGGAGAAAAATGCAGTGCTGCTCGCACATTACTACCAGGAGCCGGATATACAAGACATTGCTGATTATATAGGAGATAGCTTAGGACTCGCGCAGGAAGCTGCACGTACCAATGCAGATATTATAGTTTTTGCCGGTGTACACTTTATGGCGGAAACTGCTAAAATACTAAACCCCAATAAGAAGGTATTGCTGCCTGACCTACATGCCGGTTGTTCACTGAGTGATAGTTGTCCGCCGCCATTGTTTAAGGCCTTTAAAGAGCAACATCCTGACCACCTGGTGATATCTTATATTAACTGCTCTGCAGGTATAAAAGCACTAAGTGATATTATATGCACTTCTTCTAATGCGAAGCTAATTGTTGAGAGCCTGCCTAAAGAACAGAAAATAATATTTGCACCGGATAGGAATTTAGGTGCATATATAAATAAGACTACAGGCAGGAATATGGTATTATGGAATGGTGCATGTATGGTGCACGAAATATTCTCGCTGGAAAAGATTACTAAACTAAAGGCACGTCACCCCGAAGCATTATTGGTTGCTCACCCGGAATGTGAAGAGCCTGTACTGAGGATTGCAGATTTTATTGGGTCTACTACACAAATACTTAAATACACAGAGAAGAGCAAGAACAACAGCTTTATAGTAGCTACAGAAGCAGGTATAATGCACCAGATGCAGAAAAACTCACCTAACAAAACTTTTATAGCTGCGCCACCGGATAATGCATGTGCATGCAACGACTGCCCGCATATGAAACTAAATACACTTGAAAAAGTATACTTGTGTATGAAGTACGGCGCACCTGAGGTAACAATGCCTGAGGAGCTGAGACTTGCTGCCAAGAAACCAATAGACAGAATGCTGGAACTAAGTAAACAGTTTGGCCTAGGCGGATAGTTAATGAACAGTTTTTGTAGCCTGGTATACTATTTTGCCTTTTACTATTGTATAGAGCACTTTAGTTTTTAATGTATTGGTTTGTGATGATTTCATAATATCTGTATCCAGTATTATAAGGTCTGCGTCTTTTCCTATTTCCAGGCTTCCTTTTTGTTTTTCAGAAAAAATACTTTTTGCTGCCCAGATGGTCATGCCTTGTAATGCTTCTTTTTTAGTTAGTGTATTTTCAGGCAAGAAACCTGTGGGTGGATTTCCTTTTTTGTCTTTACGATATACGGCTGCGTAAAAAGTATTTAAAGGATTTATTTCTTCTACAGGAAAATCAGTACCTAAAGCTATCCAGCCATTTTGTTGCAGCAGATATTTAAATGCATATGCGTGTGGCAATCTTGTTGCACCTAATCTATTAATAGCCCAGGGCATATCAGAAGTGGCATGTGTGGGCTGTACGGAGGGTATTACAGAGTAATCGCCGAATAGATGGATATCTGCAGGGTCTACTACCTGGCAGTGCTCTATGCGCCAGCGCAGATCGTTTTTGCCACCAAGAGCCTCAGCATATACATTTAGTATTTGCCTGTTGGCATTATCGCCTATAGCATGTGTACATAGTTGCCAGTGATATTGTAGTGCCAGTGCAGCCATATCTTTAAAATGATTGACAGGACTTAATAATGTGCCTCTATGCCCGGGCTTATCAGTATAGTCTTCTATAAGTGATGCACCACGTGAACCAAGTGCGCCGTCTGCATACATTTTTATACCGGCTATTTTTAGTTGTCCGTAATCAATAGGTCCCTGTTTTACAAATTCGTTTAATGTTTGCTCTTCGTCAGCCAATAGTAATGCATTGCCTATACTAAGCGTGTTATTGCCATACAGATTTTTGAGCATGCTGATAACGTCCTTATTCACACCACAATCTATAACGCAGGTAAGCCCAAGTTTGTAACAGTCATTTTGAGCGGCAATTAAATATTTTACTGCCTGTGCCTGGGGTAGAGCAGGTATCAGGTTTTCCACAGGAGTCATAGCATTATCTATAAGTATACCTGTAAGCTCGCCGTTCTTTTTTTCTACTATACCGCCTTCTATTGTTGTATGTACATCTATGTGTGCCAGTTGCAAAGCTTTTTCATTGCACAGCAGTGCGTGGCCGTCTATACGTTTCAATATTACAGGCTTATCAGGGAATAATTTATCCAGGGTATCTTTTGTTGGGAATTCTTTTATAGCCCATTTATTTTGATCCCAGCCGCGGCCATATATCCAGCTGAGCTCGTTTGTTTTTTCATAGGCTACCAGTTTCTTTATTACTTCTTCAAACGAGTGTGTATCTTCTATCTCGCATTTATATTTATCAAGCGCATAGCCGCTGAAGTGGCAATGGGCATCTATAAAGCCGGGATAAATAAACTTGCCCTTAGCATTGATATTCTTTACTGCGCTGTACCTGCTGTTTATTTCTTTATTGCTGCCGAGCGCTATTATGGTGCCATTCTTTACAGCCATAGCCTGGTAGGTATGCCATGCACTGTCTGCAGTGTAGATGGTTGCGTTTTGTATTAGCAGGTCTGCATTGCTTTTTGCCTGGGCCATGCTTAGTACAGGCAACATAAGTAACAGCAATAAGTTTCTCATAAGAACAAATGTACTATACAGCGGAGTGAAGCGAAAGTGGTGACAAAAAATAAGCGTCCTGTACAGGACGCTTTCACAATAAGATATTACCCCCTTATATACAAACTATAGTTTGATGCCCACACCTATATCTATACCCAGCAGGTTAGCATTGGTATGTGCATTTCTTGGAATAAAGTGAATAGATTCTTTTACCTGTACTCTTGGTGTTATATCGTAAGTAACGCCTTGTGTTACAGTAAAGCAAACGAATGGTGTGCTGGTATGTGTGGTAACAATATCTTTAGCAGCGCCATCAGTAAAGTTGAACTCGCTGTATTTTTCCTGGTACACATTGTATACAGCGCCGCCGCCTACAAATGGTTTCAATTTGTTTGATTTCTTGCCGAAGCTGTACTGTATAGTAACAGGAACTGTAAGATTGTAGATCTTGCCCACACCACGATTAATGATATTTACACCGCCTGTTTTATTAACTACAGTGCTGCTGCCATATTTCAACTCAAACTCCAATGCAAGGCGTTGAGTAATAGATTTTGCACCATAAATAGCGTTGGTGAAAACATACTTACCTGAAGGCTGTTTAATAGTGCTGTTGTTATTATTAATAAATAACTGGGCACCCGTTTCATAACCTATTACCCAATCGCGTTGGTTGTGAGCGGTACAAGAGTCCTGCGCCTGCACCTGTAAGCAGGATATCAGGGTACTTACAACAAGACAATACAGCAGAAAGTTTTTCATAGTATTGTTAAGTTTTGGTTCTTATTGCTTTAGAAGACATAAAATTCTGCTAAAGCGTTTATAAAATAATGTTAAATGTACATTACAATAAACGTTCCACAAAGGTAATTTATTATAAGCCTATATAATATTTATTTATTAAACATATAACAAATTCCCAGCATACAAGTGAGATAAGTTGTGGGTTTGGTGTAAGTATAATATTGACCATATGTTTTAGTATATGGAGAAAATACTGCATCGTTTGCACCATAAGGATAATCCTGGCTGGAATAGCGAGTACTTACTTTTACCGACAAATCGAGGCTTAATGCTAAATGTTGGGTAACAGCATATCCGCCCCAATAATTTATACCCTGTAAATCATTATTCCATTTTGATTTGAAATATTGGGTTGGATAATAGCTATAGGGGCGAATTGACTTGGTATATGTATATTGAGTATTCACAACCAGCATGAAGTCGCGTATATGATAAGCCAATAAAGCTAACAAGGGTTTTTCCTTTATTTTTTTGCCATAACTTTATTACTATTCAGACGATACTCTAAGTAGCTGAATAATTGAGTATATTTTGTAAGAGGCTGCATTTTTACTCTTCCATACTTACATTTCCAACGCTGCGCCATAGACGAGAGTATTGGGCAATCTTAAATCATCACTATGCTTATCTCTATAATAATTTACAAATAGTTGGTAATCCCAGTGTGACTTTGTTTCGCGAGTAAATCAGGTGATACAGTTGGCGCATTGTAGTGAGCGAAAACACCTGAAGTATCTGTGTTGATCCTAATAGACAATCCATTATTATAGTTTGCCTGTATCCAATGTTTATGCAGCGTTATGGGTTTGGCACTTGAGAAAAATTCAAAGTTGTAATAAATAATAGTTCGGTTTCAAAACCTAGTTGTGTGGATTGGGCGATGCGCTACAACCCATAAGACTGAGAGACATGGTAGTAATTAATTTCATAAGAGGTATATTTTTCCATGGTAAAGCCATTTGCTACACCAAATGCGGTGCTAAGATAATAATCAGGAATGCCTTTTAAATATCTCGTAGTTGTTCCACGTGGAACTATAAACGATAGCTCATGCCGAACAATAGCCCGAATTTAAATTCGGGGACATTATATAGATTATCGATTCCCTCGTCCCTTTGTTTAAGGTAACCAGCCCTGAATGTTCCGTTTAGCCATAGTCTGTTAGTTAGGCTGTAATCAAGGGTATAGTTTATACCTATGCCCATTTTAGGACCTCCGCCATTTAAGTTTCCATCGCCAAAACCTGCTGATTGATGTATATTATAATAGTAGTACACCGGGTTAACGTATATACCCACGAATGTTCTAAGGTTATTGTTGCTGGTAAGGGTGCGCTGCAGGCTGATAATTAGAGCATAGCTATTTAATGAGAACCTGTCATAAGTCAATGAATTGCCTTGAATATCGGTTATGTTATAGTTAATAGGATACTGTAGGGTGCTATAATTGAAGCCTAATTCTATTG
>Ga0070665_100001017_pt1 | contig 35250 bp, 39 predicted proteins | sample KBSS13metaG_FD_65862 | JGI IMG/M metagenome (GOLD analysis project Ga0070665, IMG submission 65862) | Switchgrass rhizosphere microbial communities from Kellogg Biological Station, Michigan, USA - KBS S1-3 metaG | ecosystem: Host-associated > Plants > Roots > Rhizosphere > Soil ... | reverse complement strand
ACTGCCGCAGCGCCGCTCGTAGTACTCCACTGGGTGAGGCGGTGCCCTGCTGAAACAGCACAGCAACAACACCACCGACGACGCCGACGTGCGCCGACCGCGTCAACCGTTTCTGCGCCATCAGCGCGATGGTCGCCGCGGCCGGATCTCGGCCGGGCACCGTCGATACACCGATGACCCGCAATGACGCCTCTGGCGCCAGCCCCAGTCGCCGGAGTGCCCTGCAACGGTCGGCGATCGGTTCACGCCGACTGAGCACCACCTCGAGCGCCGCAGTCTCACTCGCGTTGGCAACACGGTCAGTGTTTCTGGCGGCAGACAAGGGCAAGACATCTCCCATGACCACCTCGATTCGCCGTGCCTCCTGCTCCGTACCTCACGATCCAACCTGATACACTCGACCTAGTCAACTATTTTCTGCTTCAGCGCCCGAGGAGGCACTCTTGTGAGCGAGTTCGATTCCAGTGACTTCTTCACCAACGAAGCTCTGATCGACGACCCATACGGGTATTACGCCGCGCAACGCTCACAGTGCCCGGTGAGCGTCGACCCAAATAGCGGCATCATGGCGATCACCGGCTATGAAGCGGCGATGTCGGTTTACAAGGACGTCGCGGGATTCTCGGCGTGCAACACGGTGCTCGGCCCGTTCACTCCACTTCCGTTCGAGCCCACCGGAGATGACATCACCGAGCAGATCGCGCAACACCGCGATGAGATGCCCTTCAGCGGCTACCTGGCGACCCTCGACCCTCCCCGCCACACCAACGTTCGCGGCCTGCTCAGCCGGCTGATGACACCGCGGCGTCTGAAGGAGAACGAGGAATTCATGTGGTCGCTCGCCGACCGACAATTGGATCAGTTCGTCCCTCCCGGCAAAGGCGACTTCCTGGGCGAATACGCGAGATCTGTCTCGATGCTCGTGATCGCGGACCTTCTCGGCGTTCCAGCCGAGGACCATGACACGTTCCGCGAGAACCTTGCCGCATCGCGCAGCGCCGCGGGACAAGCTCAGGAGATCGCCCACAATCCCTTGGAATTCCTTGAACAGAAGTTCACCGACTACGTCGAGGACCGTCGACGCAACCCTCGCAACGATGTACTGACCGCACTTGCTCTGGCGAAATACCCAGACGAGTCAACACCAGAAGTCGTTGATGTCGTCCACTTGGCCACTTTCCTCTTCGCCGCTGGACAGGAAACCACCACCCACATGCTCGCCTTCGCGATGCGCACACTTGCCGAACGCCCGCAACTTCAGGAACGGCTTCGCAACGACACCAGCCTGATTCCGAACTTCCTCGAGGAAACGCTCCGGATGGAGAGCCCGATCAAGAGTCAATTCCGGCTGGCAAGCAAGACCACGACCATCGCCGGCGTGCCGATGCCTGCCGGCCGCACAGTCATGCTGCTGCTGGGGGCGTTCAACCGCGACCCGGCCCGGTTCGACGAACCGGACGAGTTCCGCATCGACCGCAAAAACATCCGCGAGCACGTCGCCTTCGGACGCGGCGTCCACTCCTGCCCCGGCGCATCGTTGGCACGTGTCGAAGGCCGCGTCACGCTCGAACGCGTCCTGGCCCGGATGGACGACATCCGGATCTCCGAGGAACACCACGGACCGGCCGGAGATCGCCGCTACTCGTATGAGCCGGCGTTCTTCGCCCGTGGACTCAAGGAACTGCACATCGAGTTCACGCCCGTCTGATGGCGGGCGTGAACTCCGTCGAGAAGACTCAGATGTGGTAGTCGTACCACTTGAGGTAGCCGCCGCCGTCAACGCGCAGCTGCATCCCGGTCACATAGCGGGCCTCGTCTGAGGCCAGCCACAGCACCGCGTTGCTGATGTCGACGGGCTCGACGTATGGGATCGGCATCGCCTGCTGAACGGCGAAAAGCGGTTCGGCATCCGCTCGAGTCGGCTGATCCAGGTCTGGCCGGAACTGCCGGTACATCGGGTCACTCTGCAACATGTCGGTATTGCAGTTGGTCGGGTGAATGACGTTGGCGCGGATGCCTCTTGGGGCCAGCTCAGTGCTCAAGTCGTGAACAAAGTGCGATAGCAATCGCTTTGACGTCACGTAGGCCATTCCGCCGGGGTCGGCACCGGGTGTGTCCTTCTTGGCGAAATCCATCAGCGCGGCCGTCGAACCGGTGGCGATGATCGAGGCTCCCTCTCCCAGGCGCGGCAGCGCGACGTGGATGGCATTGATCGTCCCGATCAGGTTGGTCTCGATGACATCTCGCCACGCCTGCAGTGGCGGGTCGCCTGCCATGCCGGCCACCCCTGCCTGGGCCACCACGATGTCGAGCTTGCCGAACTCGGCGATCCCACGCTGCAGCACCTCACTGAGCTGACCTGCGTCACGCACGTCGGCCTGCGCGACGACAGCGTTCCGTCCTGTCTTTTCAACCAGTTTGGCCGTCTCTTCCAAGTCTTCAGGCCGCGCCATCGGATAGCCAATCGAATCAACGTCATGGCAGACGTCCACGGCGATGATGTGGGCGCCTTCCTCGGCAAGCCGAACCGCGTGGCTGCGGCCTTGTCCCCGTGCGGCTCCGGTAACGAATGCGACCTTGTCCTCAACGCGCCCCACGCATGCTCCTTTGACGATCAATGATGAATAGTGCTTGCACTCAGGAGCTAAGCTCAGATAGACGACCGAGTCAACTATTTATTGTGCTACCGTCAGGAGAACCACTGCCTTGCGACGGGAGGCTCGATGCCAGCAGATCTCGTAACGACTAGCGCGGTCGACCGGCGGATGCTGATCGATGGCCGGCTCATTGCCGCCCAGCACGTCTTCCCCTCGGTCAACCCGGCCAACGGAAACGTGATCGCTAATGCACCGAATGCCACTGTCGCCGATGCTCACAAGGCGATTACGGCAGCTCGCCGGGCATTCGACAGGACGGACTGGTCGACCGATGTCAAGTTTCGGGTCCATTGCTTGGAACAACTTCACGAGACGTTGGTGGACCATGTCGAGGAGCTACGTGAGCTCACGATCGCCGAAGTCGGTGCCACCCGAGCGCTGACAGAAGGGGCGCAGCTGGAGGGTCCGATCGAGGTCGCGCGCTATTACGCTGACCTGCTCAAGACGCTTTCCCTGACCGACGATCTCGGCATCAATGAGTTCATGGGCCAGCAGAACCATCGGTGGGTGGAGAGGGAGGCTGCCGGAGTCGTCGGCGCGATCATCGCGTACAACTATCCCAATCAGCTGGCTCTGGCCAAGCTTGTCCCGGCGCTGGGCGCGGGCTGCACGGTGGTCCTCAAGGCTGCCCCGCATACGCCGTTGATCACACTCGCTCTTGGCGAGCTGATCGCCGAGCACACCGACATCCCACCCGGTGTGGTGAATGTGCTCAGTTCGGCGGATACCGCCGTCGGCGAAGCGTTGACGACCAGTCCCCACGTCGACGTGGTCACTTTCACCGGCTCGACCGAGACTGGACGAAAAATCATGACCGCGGCGAGCGGCACCATCAAGCGAGTGTTTCTGGAACTCGGCGGTAAGTCAGCGATGGTCGTGCTCGACGACGCCGACTTACCAAGCGCCGCAATGATGGCCGCGTTCACGATCACCTCTCATGCCGGGCAGGGCTGCGCACTGACCTCGCGGCTGCTGATTCCTCGCAAATATCACGACCCGATGGTCGAGTTGCTCAAGCAAAATTTCGCGATGATTGCCTACGGCGACCCTGCCGACCCCGGCACCTATATGGGGCCGCTGATCAGCGAGCAACAGCGTGACAAGGTCGATGGCATGGTCAAGCGCGCCGTCGCCGCGGGCGCGACACTCGTCGCTGGGGGCAACAAGGTCGATCCCGGGTTCTTCTACGAGCCCACTCTGCTTACCAATGTCGATCCCGATCGTGAGATAGCGCAAGAAGAGGTCTTTGGACCGGTACTGGTCGTGATTCGCTATGACAACGATGACCACGCGGTGCGCATCGCCAACAACTCCATCTATGGCCTGTCCGGCACGGTTGTGGGCGACCATGATCATGCCGTGGCAGTGGCACGCCGGATCCGCAGTGGCACGATCAGCATCAACGGTGGCAACTACTCCGGTCCCGAAAGCCCGTTTGGCGGCTACAAGCAGTCAGGCATCGGCAGAGAACTAGGCATCGCGGGGCTTGAGGAATTTCAGGAGCGCAAGACTTTCGGCGCGGTCATCAGGTAGTCCGGGCGAGCCCACCAGATAAAATGGTGCGCTCGCAGCTAAGGAGGGCCGTGACGCAGTCGAACGTTGAGGCCGACCAGCCTTCCTTTGTCATGGGCCCCATCGCCCGCCGAAACACCCAGAAGGTCTCTCACCTGCTTGCGGCCGACCTCCGACGTCAGATTCTCGACGGCCGCCTCAGCGCAGACCAACAACTGCCGCCCGAGGCCGATCTCACCGCCCAGTTGCAGATATCGCGCGAGACGCTCCGAGAAGCGTTGAGGATTCTGGAATCCCAGCAGCTCGTCGAGATCAGGCGCGGCCGGGGAGGTGGCGCTGTGGTCCGCCTACCGGGCCTCGAGGCAGTGGGGCGATACGTCGCACTGGTGTTGCAACTGCGCAAGAGCACCGTGGCCCATTTGGAGGAAGTTCGATCAGTAATCGAACCTCCGGCCGCCGAACAGCTCGCCAAGCACGCCGGTTCTCATGAGCTGGATGTCCTCGTCGAGTTGCATGATGCCGAGCGCGCCGCTCACGACGACCCGCTCGCGTTCGTCAGCGCCATGTCAGCATTCGATCAAGCCGTCATCGAGCTTGCCGGCAATCAGACGCTCGCGGTCATCGCAGGCGTCCTCCGTGACATCTACGCCGGGCAGGTGTATTCCGCGATCGGCGCCGACGATGGCGGCTCCGCCGCGCAAATCGCCCGTCGGGTGATCGTCAGCCACAGCGCGTTTCTCGACGCCGTCCGCCGTGGCGATGCCTCACTGGCAAACACGACATGGAGCGACTACCTCTTCACCACGGGCCGAATGTTGGTGAGCCGCAACGTCAGCCGCCAACTGATCGACGTCGCCCCACTCTGGAGAGCCCAGGCGGGCCAGGCCGGTGCCGAACCGACATCCCGGCGGGCGCTGGTTGTCGCCGCGGAGATACGCGCGCGCATCGCCGAAGGGCGGCTGCAGGATGGCGATCGACTCCCTCCCCTGCCCGATCTGGCAGGTGAGTTCGACATCTCGCGACCGACGTTGCGTGAAGCGCTGCGGATCCTGGAAATGGAGTTCCTCCTCGACCTTCGAACCGGCGATCGAGGCGGAGCCACCATCCGCACGCCGTCCACCCGTGTGGCCGCCCAGATGTCTGGGATCGTCCTGGAAGCACGCAAAACGACAGTGGCCGACTGCTTTCGCGCACTGCGACTCATCGAGCCCCCGATCATCGGGTTGATCGCGGGCCGCATCAGTGCAAGACAGCTCGACGCTCTGCACGCCATGAACGCCAAGTTGGCCGTTTCAACCGAGGACATCCCGCAGTTCGTCATGACATGGCGCGAGGCCGAAGGCATGGCCTTTTCGGCCGCGAAGAATCCCGCCCTCACCGTGATTGCCGAAATCCTGCACTGGATTCGTGTCGGTATGGAATCGGCCGTCATTGCAGACGTGAAGGATCTGCCCTGGGTGCACAAGACCAATCGCAAAGTTCAGGGTCTCTTCGCGCAGTTTGTCGTCGCCGCCTCCGAGCACGATTCCGCTCGCGCAAGCCAAGCCTGGGCAGAGTGCTTGAACGTCAACACCCTCATGGAGGAGTCGGAGTTCGGGCGGCGACTGCTGCGCGATCTGATGGAGTGAATGCCGCGCCGGCCTCATCGGTGTAGCCGTGGCTCCCGTCTCCCGTCGACCCAAGCGACGATGCTCATGTCCTGCCGCAGCGTCGATCCAGTGGTGTGCCGAGTGATACACTCGACCGAGTCAACTATTTTATTGCGAGGTGCCGTAGGGACCATGATCGAAATCAGCGATGAAAAGTGCGTCGGCTGTGGCATCTGCGTTTGCCTGTGCCCTGTGGACGACTGCCTCACGGGTTTTAACGAGATCCAGGTCGCGGAGACATGTATCGATTGCTTCAAGTGTGTGCACGGATGCCCGGTGAATGCCATATCCGTGGTCCCCGTAGCGATGGGAAACGCCAGTGCAGCAATATAAATGCGACGTGGCGATCATCGGCAGCGGTATCGGCGGGCTGGCCGCAGGCGCCCTGCTGAGCAACGCGGGCTATCGCGTTATCGTGGCTGAGAAGCTGAATTTCTTCGGCGGCAGATGCGCCACCCATGATTTTCAGGGCTACAAGATCGACACTGGCGTGTCGCTGGTGGTGGACGAAGTGCACGGCGTTTTGTGTCGCGAAGTCGGCGTCGACTTCGAATTCCGTGCTGTCGATCCGCTGCTTGTAGTTCATTACAAGGGCAAGGACTATCCGTTCAACAGCGCCGAAGGCATGGTCGCGTTGATCAGTGAAGCCAGCCGAGACGACGCGGAAATGGGTCGCGTTTTTGGCGCGATGATGAACGCCGTTACTTGGGCTGAACCATCGAACTCGATGTCCTTCCTTGACTGGATCTTGCAATATACGGACAACCCCGATCTGCTGGCGGTTTTCCAATGTTTGGTGACGTCGATCTTCGGATTGAGGCTCGGCGAGATTCCCGCCGGAGCGTATTTCCGCATGGTCGCCGAGACGGAGAAGGCAGATCTGAAGACGAGCGGATTCCCGGTGCACGGCGGTGGCTCGGTGAGCGACGCCTTGGTGAAAGCCATCAGGGCGCACGGCGGTGAGGTGTGGCGCAGTACTCCGGCCGCGCGGATCAACGTCGACAACGGGAAGGCGACTGGCGCCGTGGTCACCAGGCGTGGCAAAGAGGTTGAGATCCAAGCCCAGGCGGTCATCAGTAACGCGGGACCGCGGCAAACCGTCGAGCTGGTAGGCAAGGAGAATCTTTCGGCGGGGTACCTCAAGGAGGTGGAGGACCTCAAGTCCGTGCCGATCATTCGCGTCTCGGCGACCAGCGATGAACCGTTGATGGAGGGGTCGCAGGTTCGGCTGCTTACCGAGGCTCGCCGGATGCTTCTGGTCTGGACTCCCAGCAACAACAATCCGCATATCGCACCGGAAGGCAAGCACCTGCTGGCCGGCTTCGCATTCCCCGCGTCCGCCTATCCGCCCTTTGACTTCGAAGACGACATCAAGCTGTGTTTGCAGGATCTGGCCGATTTCATCCCCGGCTTTGAGGACCGTGCCGAGATTCTGCGTGTCGATACCTTTCACGGCGATTGGCCTGAGTACGGGACGCATTCTGGTTACGGCATGCCGTTGAAGACACCTGTTGAGGGTTTGTATCTGGTGGGAGATACCTCAGCACCCCTCGGATGGTTTGGTTCCCCGGCGTCGGTGACGAGCGCTCGTATGGCAACAGCGGATGTGATGGGGCGCTACCAACCGTGCCCAGTCGAGTGACGTCAGTTCTCGCTCACGCCTCTAACATTCGCAGCTCGTGATCCTCGCCGATTGATCCCTTGTGTATGCCGGCGATCTTCAGATTTCTGCCTGCGACCTCCGGAATCTCCTTTGAGACCCCTGGACCTGCGGCCAGCAATCCACCGTCCACGACCAAGCTTTCTCCCGTTACGAACGCAGCATCGTCGCTTGCGAGGAAGAGCGCCGCACCCGCAACATCATCGGCAGCACCGGCTTCGGGCCACGGTTGCTTGGTGGCGAACTCACGTTCGGCCGTGGAGATGTCGGGGCCACCGGCCGACAATGGCGTCGCGATGAAGCCTGGGCAGATCGCGTTGACACGAATACAATCGGGCGCTAATTCGATTGCAGCAGAACGGGTCAGATTGATCACCGCGGCTTTTGCCGCTGAGTAGGCAAGCGGTCCGGCATCACCGCAGAGTCCGCCCATCGACGAGGTATTGATGATGACGCCGCCCTTGCGTGCGGCTCGCATGACTCGAGCGGCATGCTTTATCCCGAGAAACACCCCCTTCACGTTGATGTCGAAGGTGAAATCCCAGTCCTCAACCGCCGTCTCGGTCAACGGGCCGATCGCTCCGGTGACGCCGGCGTTGTTGAAGACGATGTCGACACCGCCGAAGCGGTCGACGGCTCTCGCGATCATCGCTTCGACGTCGGTTTCCTTCGCGACGTCTACCCGAATGAAGTCGACGTTTTCGAATCCTTGCTCTCGCGCGGCGGCGACGGTCGCCTCCCCCGTCGACGCGTTGTAGTCCGCGATGACGACATAGGCACCCTCCTGCAGAAACCGCAGTGTTGATGCGAACCCAATTCCGCTGGCGCCTCCCGTAATTACGGCGACGCGACCCTCGAGCCTCATCCTTGCGGCCAAGGCTGGTTACGCGGCGCCATACCTAGCCACTCACGCATGTTCGGCGGTTGGCGGTCGCCCTTGTCTTTTATCCCGTACTCGATCGCTAACTCGGCACCGATCCACGACTGTCCGCTGCGCTCCATGAGCTTGGGGTCGTTGTAGAGGGCCCACGCGACGTGGCCGACGAATTCTGGTGTTTCGAGCATCTCCTCGACACCCGCATACTGGTCTGGGTTCGTGCCAAAGATCCTTTTGGTCCTGTCGGTGAGGACTCCGCCGCACCAGATGCACGCGACTGCTACGCCGTGGTCCTTGAGCTCATAGCCCATGTCATAGGCGAATTTGTCCTCGCCGGCCTTGTGCGCGCCGTAAGCAGGTCCCATGAAGTAGTACTGGCCGCCCTGGCTGCCCGTGAAAAGGATCAAGCCGTGGTTCTGTTTCACCATGATCGGGGCGGCGTAGTAGCTACACACGTAGGCGCTACGCAGGCCGACATCGATCACATCGCCGAGTTCCAGCGGTTTCTCCCAGAAGGGGCCTGGCTCCGTCAACGCGTCGATCACCTTTGCGGCGTTGTTGACCAAGATGTCCAGGCGGCCCTGCTCACGCTCAACCTGTTCGAAGACGGCCTTGGTCTGCGTGTCGTCGGCGTGATCACAGACGACGGCAATCCCCTTGCCGCCGGCCGCCGTCACCGCCTCCGCGGTTTCGTACACGGTGCCGGCTAGATCTTCGGTCTGGCCGGTCTTTTTAGACCGGCCGGTGACGTAAACCGTGCAACCCTTGCTGCCCAGCACCGTCGCGATGCCGCGACCGATGCCGCGACTGGCCCCGGTGACGACTGCGACCGGCCCGTCATTGTGGTCCGACATTTGAATTCCCTTGCTCTGCTTGTCAAGCGGATGTTTCAGTTCGCGATGGACAGGCCCACGAAGTAGCTGCCGATGAGGCATACGGCGATCAGCACCACCCACGCATCAGTCAGGCGGCACAACAGTGCGGGCGCGTGCCTAACCTCCATGAACTCCCGAAAGATGATGCGCACCTTGATGAGCGCAATCGCGATCGCACTCACGGTGACCACCGTGCTGGGCCTCAGCATCCCGTTGTGGTCGGCCGAGTGGTCCAGCCAGAAGTACGCCGCTGTCATCGCCGACAGCAACAGCCAGACAACCATCAGCCTCTTGTTGAATGCGGTACTCACCTGTCACCTCACGACGTAGAGCAATGCGAAGATCAACACCCACAGAAAATCCACGGTGTGCCAGTACGTGGCGCCAGTTTCCACCAGCTCCTGCGATCGCCGCTTGGGATGCCACAGTTGGTAGACCACGACACCCATCACGATGAAACCGATCAGCAGGTGTAGGCAGTGGATCGACGTCAGGAAGAAATAGTGTTGAAAGAACTCATTGGTGGTGAACCCGTTTCCCATTCGGATTTCTTTGACCCACTCGAGCACCTTCGACACGAAGAACACGAAGCCGAACAAGATCGTCAGGAAGGCGTTCGTCAACGCCGATCGGTACGCACCGTTGCGGGCCGCCTGGACGCAGCGCGCCACCGCCCATGAACTCAGCAGCAAGGCGATGGTGTTGAAGATCCCAACGCGAAGGTCCAGGTCGGCCTGGGCTTGTAGATAGGGCTCACGGTGTTGGGTGCGGAACAGAAGATAGACAACGAAATAGCTTGTGAAAATCAGTGTTTCGAACAAGACAAAAGCCCACATATCGGGCTGTCCCGGGATGAACTTGGTGGCCTGCGCCTTTGTGGCGACCTTGTCCAGGCCGTGCAGCGGAGCGTCGGCACCCGCGCGTGTTGTCATGATGCAGCCTTCGCAAGCTGTGGGGTCTCAAGCGTCTGCTTCGGCGGAAGGTCTGGCAGTACTCCGGTGCCGAAGTCCTCACGTCGGATCATGTTCCTCAGCAGAGTGAGAAAAACGCCTGTGTAGATGCCGAATACGACCATGTCAATCCACCAGGCGATCACGCCGTTCCAGGCGAAGACGCCACTGTGGAAGATCCACGCGGGCGAGACGACCACCTCGGTGAGCGCGTTGCACAGGTTCAGGTAGCCGAACCACTTCGGGAACACCCGGTTCTTGTCGATCAGGATGGCCAGCATCCACACGATCGAACCGATCAGAAAGACGCCCATTGTGCCGACGTAGGACAGGAATCCCAGATCGAACAACCACTGCTGAATCTGGGGATCGCGCTCCGGTCGCATGGCTCCGACCGTGAGCACGATGCACAGCAGCAGCATGCCGGGAACCGCGCTCAGAGAGTAGAGGACAAGGTACGAATACCCGAAGGTAGGACTGATGGACATGCGCCGCATCGAATACGCGATCAAAGCGTTCTGCGGTGCCGTCATGCCGGTCACCAGGAACATGATGGCGAACCCGAGGAGGATGCCGTAGTGATTCTTCTCGAACCAGTGCGCCGCCCCCTGGGCGTCCAACGCGGGGTTCGCCGGCGGCTGCGTGCGCGATAGGACAAAGAACGAAATGGTGAAGAAGTTGTAGAACACCACCGTCGTCCCCCACGCAAACCACAACTCGCGCTTGGGATTATTGCGACAATGCCAAATGAACCGGCTGATCAGCGAACCCGGCGGCTGCTCGAGCGGCGCCAAGGCCTCTGCGGATGCAGCGCTCATGCGGCGACCCCGTCCTCGATGCGCTGACGTCGAATTGTCTGCCCGATAACGACTCCCATGACGGCTATCCAGACAGCAATGGCGATGTTCTTGACCCAGAACGGCAGCAGCCCGTCCCAGGCCATGGGGCCACCCAGCGCGAGACCGGTAAAGGCGGCGGGTGCCAGGGCGGCCGCGACCAGAAGGTTGAAATGGGCCACCCACGGTTTGAACACCGGGCTCGACTGGCGGTCGCAGTAGATCGCCAGCGCAAGCAGCACGCTTTGCATGATGAGATAGGGCACCTGGACGCTGAAGGTGACCCACGCGAGGTCGTTGTACAGCTGAGTCAGCTCCGGTGCGCGTTCAGGCCGGAAGGCAGCCAGGAGCCAGAAGAGGTTGGCAATCAAGAAGATCGCAGGGCCGCCGGCAGCACAGGCAAGCATACAATAAGAGAAGATCGGTGTGCGATGAGCCATCCTGCGCATCTGGACGACGAGCAGCATGAGCACGGGGATGAGACAGACGCAGAACCAGTTGAACAAGACCATGGAAAAGCGGATGCGCCCGGTGTTTTCGCGATAGAAGGCAGCAACCTCGTCCGCCGACATCGTCGGCGACATCGGATGGACAAAGCCGGGGAACAAGAAGAAAGCGGAGATCCAGATGACTGCCATTGCGGGCAGCGTCCAGAACAGAATCAACTCGCCATCGGTTCGTCTCATCGAGTCGAATCCTCACTCGTGTGATAGTCAGTCGTCATAGCGCCCGGACCGGAACATTCGACCAGCCACAGACATTCGTCATGTTGACGCGACGCAGTCCCGCCCGATCGACCTCGTACCTCGGAATCAGGTCCAGCAGTGCGTCGAGCGCGATGCGGCCTTCCATGCGCGCCAAAGCCGCGCCCAGGCAGCTGTGGATGCCGTAGCCGAAGCTGAGGTTGAAGGCGAACTTTCGCTCGCGGTCGATGTTGAAGACATCGGGGTCGGGAAAGACGCGCTCGTCGCGGGTCGCCGAGCCATTGATGAGTAAAACGGCGCTGCCGGACGGGATTGTGACGCCGTGCAACGTCACGTCGCCGGTGCTGGTTCGCACTTGGTACTGCGTCGGGCCTTCGAATCGCAATAGTTCTTCGACGGCAGCGGGGATCTTGCTCCGGTCGTCGCTCAATTTCTGCCACTGGTCCGGATTTTCGGCGAACGCCACGACCGCGTTGCCGATCAGCTTTGTCACTGTCTCGGCGCCCGCACCACCGAGAAGGTTGGCGAATGCCGCGATCTCGATATCGTCGAGTCGCCTGGATTCACCGTCCTCGACGATCGCAGCGTCGATCAGCCGGGTGATCATGTCATCCTGCGGCTCGGTGCGACGTTGCTGTATCAGCTCGTAGTAGTAACCAAAGGTCTTCATGATCGCGTCGAGACCCTCCTGGGAAGGCCCCATCGAGCCGGGCTGGCGCGCCAGACCTTGGTCTAACCAGAGCCGCAGTTGCTGGCGGTCCGCAGCGGGAACGCCGAGCATCGTCGTGATGATCTCGACGGGGAACAACGCCGAGAAATCGGCGACTGCATCGAATGACGCCGGATCGAGACGCTTCACGAACGAATCGATCGTTTCGCGAACCATCGGCTCTAATGCCGTCACCGCGCGGGGCGTGAACACCCGGTTCACGAGCTTTCGCATCCGCTCGTGTGCGGGCGGATCCATCATGATGATGTAGCCGGGTGGCACTTCGATCTCGTCGGCCTTGACCATGTCGAGGGTGATGCCCTTGGTCGACGAGTACGTCTCGAAGTCCTTCAGGGCCGACGCGACATCCTCATAGCGGGTGAGCGCGTAGAAGTCGTACTTCTCGCTGTAGTACACGGGCGCCTCATCGCGCATGCGCCGGTACGTCTCGTACGGCGATTCGAAGAAATCGTTTGAATAGGGGTCGAATTCGACGGGTCCACCCGAGACCGTTGGACTCGGCACACTCACAGCGCAGCTCCTGCCATCTTTGTATTGCTCGAAGCTAACTGAAGACAGACGACCTAGTCAACTATTTAAGTTGTATGCTTCTCGAACGCTATCCAGAGAGGATTCCCCCGATGACCGAGACTGTGCCGGAGACCCGCGATGAGGTAGCCGACGAGATCGAGATCCGCGCCGTCGTCCATCGCTACGCGGACGCCTCGTCGCGGCGCGATCCCGTGGGCGTCGCGGGCGTGTTCACCGCTGACTGCGAGTGGCATTCCCCCGCAATCGGTACTCACACCGGACGCGATGCGCTGGCGTCATTCTTCGGCACGATGCTCCAGGATTGGCACGCCTTCATCCAGGGACTTCTCTCTGGGGTCGTCATCCTCGACGGGGCAGATCCCGATCGCGCGACGGGCCGATGGTTCGTCGAAGAGACGGGGCAGCAGTCCGGGGGCGCCACACTGATTGTGTCGGGTGTTTACCACGACGAGTACGTGCGTGAAGCGGGCACATGGCGAATCCGCCGCCGCCGCTATGACCCGCTGCTCATTCGGGCGGACGACACTGTCACCGCAATGCCGTATCCAACCGATGTGCCCGAAATCGGCTAGCCACCTATGTCACCCGCTCCACACGAATCGGCGTTTTGATCACAAGTGGCTTGTTGATGCCGCACGCACCGCTCGGGCCAGCCGTCCTATCCCAGCCGGCCAACAGGTCGATGTTCTTCGCATCACCCGTACCGTTCTGGCTTACGCCCCAAAACAAGAAGGTTTGAGATCCAGTTGCGGCGGTGCCGTCGGGGCATGGCTCCCAATTGGGAACTTCGCGGTCGATGATCCACCGCGAGTTGGAGTACCGCAGCGGCGCGGTCCAGCCCTGATCGCTCTCGACCTCTCCGGCGCATTCGATTGGGCTCACACAGCTGGAACTGATTGTCCACGTTTGAATCACGGTGCGCTCATCGATGAAAACATCGTTCGTCTTGGCCCAGTCACCATTCGCGGTCACGCGATACCCGCCGTTGAGTTCAATTCCGTAGTTGGAGGCGTGGGCCGACTGCGATGGACAGACGTAACCCAGCGATACAGTTGCGAGGGCACCGACCAGAACGCTTGCTCTGCGCATATCGCCTGACGGTAATCTCGCCGGTCTCCGTTCTACGCCGTGGAGACGAAAAACCCGACAATTGTCGGAAAACTCAAGGCTCGGCCTGGCAATTGCGGCACATGCATGGCGCGGCTGTCGGAAGGCTCCTCGACGAGGACGGTCAACGATGCACTGGAGCCCGATGAGGCGAAGGACGGTTACGTGCTGACGTGCCAAGCGGTTCCGGATACGCCCTCGGTCACTGTGCACTACGAGGACTGGCTGCACTGAGCCGCCAGGTTCGCGACTTCGTCGCAGCAGCGAAGGCCGTCAGCTCGCGCGCGACATCCGGGCCCACTGGGCGTGAATATGAGTTCTTGCACACCGGCCTTCTCCAATTGGCCAAGCTGGCACGAATCTGCTCGGGCTCCGCCACAATCGACGGGAAACGCTTGCGGTAATCGGCAAGTGGACGGTCACGCTCGGTGAGAGTAATGACATGCCCCTCGTACGCCAGCAGATGCCGTTCGGCCGTGATGCGATCGCGATCCGCAGACTTCACCGTGGCGCTTCAACCGCCAGCACCATTCTCTAGGCCTTCTCGCCGCCTGTCTTGCAGTGGTGGCCTCATGGATAGGCGGTTAGACAGGCGTCAGCTATTTGCAACAGCTAATCTGGCTGTTACAGTGCGCGTATGAGCAGGGGTTATGCAGTTTTGGTCGCTGACGGTCGTCAGCGTAGGGCCTCGTACCAACGGGCCCGGTCGCATGAGACCAAGCGCGCTCTGGTGCAGGCTGCGATGGCGCTGTGGAGAACAAACGGCTACGCGAAGACGACCGTCGCGGATATCTGCCGCGCCGCCGGCGTCTCGCGCGCGTTGTTCTACTTCTATTTCCCCGCGAAGGAGGACGTGCTCTTCGAGGTCGGCCTGCTGTCGACCCGCGCCGCACAGAAAGCCGTGCGCTCGCTGCTGCAGAAAGACTACGAGGTAGCCGCGGTCATCACAGAAGCGTTGCGCAGCCTCGAGCGCTCGATGGCGCGAAACCCGCGTGAGCTGATCATCGAGACGATCTTGGAGGGCTATCGCCACGAGCACCGCATCCTCGCCGGCGAGCCACTAGACGACGGCGACGCCGACATGTTCGGCGAACTGTTCGCCAAGGCGCAGCAGGACGGCAAGCTGGCGCCACATGTCGATGTGCGCCACGTGTCCCACCTCGCCGGCGTGCATGTCAGCGAAGGTGTACGGCATTGGGCTGCAGGCACTTACGGCGAACGCTCGTTCACAGAGGTCATCAGCCGCGACATCACCGCGTTGGTCGCAGGCTACAACCAACTTCCCGCATAGAGGAGCCCGCATATGAAGGTGTCCGTGGTGACCGCACCCGGCCAGACACAAGTGATCGACGCGCCGACCCCTACGGTCGGGCCCGCGGACGTGCTCGTCAAGGTTCGGGCTTGCGGAATCTGCGGTACCGATGCGCTTTTCATCTCGATGGGCAATATTGCCGGGCATGACGGCGGCATGCCGATCGGACACGAGCCAGCAGGCGAGGTCGTCGAGATCGGCAGAGATGTCACCGACATCGCGGTCGGCGACCACGTCGTCATCAACCCGATGGCCAAGCCCGGCGAGATCATCGGCAACGGCGCAGCCACCGGTGCGCTGTCCGAGTACCTGCTGATCGAAAATGCGGTCCGCGGAACCAGTGTCGAAGTCGTGCCCGACCACATCCCGTTCGAAGTCGCGGCCCTCAACGAGCCAATGGCCGTGGCGCGCCACGGCGTCAACCAGTGCCAGCCCAAGGCCGGTGACAAGGTGGTGATCTTCGGTGCGGGTCCGATCGGGCTTGGCGCCACCATCGCATTCAAATCGCTTGGCGTAGGCCATGTCGCGGTGGCCGACCTACTTCCCGCGCGTCTGGAGAAGGCGTTGAAGGTCGGTGCCGACGCGGTGATCAACTCGGGCGAGGAAGACGTCGCAAAGCGACTTCTCGAGCTTCACGGCGAAGGCGCGTCGATGTTCGGCGGAAAGGCAGGCACGGACATCTATTTCGACGCGGCCGGAGCACCCGCAGTCATCGAAACAGCGTTGGCCGCAGCGAAGACCGGCGCCCGGCTCGGGGTCGTCGCGGTGCACAAGCAACCTGTGCCGGTGGATTTTCTCAACCTGATGAGCAACGAGATCACGATCGTGGGATCGATGGGATATCCCGACGAGATCTTTGAAGTCACCGACGATCTGATCGCGAACTGGGAGAAATATGCGGTGATCATCAGCCACACGATCCCGTTCGACGACGTCATCGACGCGCTCAAGACCGCCACGACGCCCGGCGCCGCCGACAAGGTCGTCGTTACCTTCAAGTGAAAGGAGGCCCGCAATGGCGTGGGACTTCGAAACCGATCCCGAGTACCAGAAGCTGCTGGACTGGGCCGACGAGTTCGTCCGCGAGGAGTGCGAACCACTCGATCTCGCGTTTCCGCATCTGCAGTTCGTGCCGCTGGACGACAACCGGCGCAAGGTCATCGACCCGCTGAAGGAAGAAGTGCGCCGAAATGGTCCGACCGAGGTGCACAAGACGACGGTCGCCAGGCACGAGGTCGACGCCGTAAATCACCCTGGCAAGGACGGTGCCTCGTGCGGGATCATGGATAACATTCGTCTTCCATCAAAAGGTCGCCGTTCTCATCAGATGAATCGCCAGCCGCTCCATCCCTTGATCCCGTCATTAGACACGGCTTGAGTACGAAAGTTGGTAGTAGACGCGGTAGTTACCGCCACCGGCACAGAGCGCCAACGGACCATGCGTGTCTGACCATGGCTGGAATGTCGTCGTCCACCTGCCAGCAGCCGCGGGGGCGGTGGGACGAGGCGCACCTACACAATTCTCAAATGAATGTCACATGCGACATCGCGATGACATCTTAATCGAGACTGCGACAGCGGTTTTCGCTGTAGCTTCTCATTTCTAGTGTCATGTGGCGAGTCCTTGACCTGCGACGCTGAGACCATTCTCACCGCGATGTCATCTGCGGAATTCTCAAACTAGTGTCATTTTTCGCTGATAGTTGGCAGCTCGGATTTGAAGGCCGCATGTTGCGACAGTTTCGGTGCTAAGCGACCCCGTCAGATGGCACGAAAGTACCACTACGACACGGGATTTGAGAACCTACGCGCACTGTAGCTCCTCGAAAATTCGTGTCATCTCAAGCTCGGCTGACCTGGTGCTGCGCAGCGCGTCTCACGTGATGTCATCGCCGATCTGTCTCATTCTCGTTTCACCGGCGCCTGACTCGCGCGGTGTTAGTGGCGTGGCTTGGGTGTTAGCATACCGTCTCGTTTTGACCCGATTTCGTCACTGTGACATCGGGTTACTCGGCGGGGTATGGGGTCGTATTCCTTTGGTTCGATCCTTCTTGCGAGTCAGCCCCGTTCAGTGCGTCGGTCATGGCGAGAAGACTCGACTACACGGGTTTCCCATCGATGTGTCCCTCATCAGTCGCAGCGGCTTACGTTGAACATCAGCAGATTAGCCCACCGAGCAGCCCTCAAAGGTCCGCCACCGGAGCATATCTCCGGTGAAATCACCTCGAACCGTCCCAGGCGCCAGTGCGCGGTGTCCGAAAGATTTTGATAGTGCTGCGCGTGACGGTCGTTGTAGCTTTGCGTCGTTCAGGTTGTTCGACCGATGCCGCTCGGGGTTGGTCTATGGGATGGCAGGTGGGTGCAGCATTACCAAGCTTCTGTTCGTTCAGGGATCACCACGCAAGAGCGACTCGGGGTCGATTCGTGTCGCTCAGGCCTATCTTGATGCCTTGGCGACGGTAAATCCGACCCTGGAGGTGGACGTCCTCGACTTGTGGGACGCCGATCTGCCGGCATTCGATGGTGACAAGGCCGCCGCGAAGATGAACGTCATTGCCGGCGAGGGACTTGATGGCGTGCAGCGCAGCGGGTGGGATCAGATCGAAGAGATCGCAGGCCGTTTCATTGCCGCTGACCGTTATCTCATTGCGTCGCCGATGTGGAACGCGGGCATCCCTTACCGGCTCAAGCAGTACATCGACTTGATCCATCAACCAGGATTGCTGTGGACGTTGGATCCCGAGACCGGCTACCACGGCCTGCTCAAGAACAAGCATGCAACGTTAGCGCTGACCGCAGGTGTGTATTTTCCAGGAGTCCAGACCCCACAGTTCGGCGTTGATCATCAATCGACGTATCTGCATGTCTGGCTCAATCAAGCAGGTATTACCGATATCGACGAGCTCAGGCTGCAGCCGTCGTTGCTGACACCTGACCCTGCCCAAAGTCTGGAGGAGGCACTCAAGGGGGCTGTCGAGTTAGCCCAGGTCCATGGTCGGGTCTAATTCTGCGGAGTGCCGCAGCTCGGCGTAGGCCGCGACAAGTGCGTCGAGGGTGAAACTCCGGTTGAGGCCGCTTGGATTGGGCAACAGCCAGATTGGCGTGTTTGCAATGCGGAACGGTTGCCGCCCCCACCGCAGATCAACGCCGGACAGCATCACTCGGACGGCCCGCTTTCCGAGAAATGCCAACGTCTTGGGTGCGTAGGGCCGGATCTTGGCCTCGAAAAGTGGTGCTGCGGTGCGAATCTCGGCTGTGGTGACATCGCTGGCTCGCGTGGTCGGCCGGGACACGACGGCAGTGATCCCGCATCCATACGTCAGTAGGCGGCGCTCTTGCTCGGGTCGAAGTCGATCGTCGGTGAACCCAGCGCGATGCAACACCGACCAAAAACGGTTGCTCGGGTGAGAAAAGTTGTGGCCGCTCTGCGCGGCGGTCGCTGCCGGGTTTATCCCGCAGAACACCACGTTCAAACCATCGGTCAGAATGTCAGATGAATACCCCGTCAACGCTTCTTCTGCTGTGACCATCGGCGGCCGTCGCCTAGGGTTGCCTGTCCGCTAGCGCCTCGATCATCTCCGCCTTGAGTGCATCCAGGTATTCCACGGCTGCGGCCTCGATGCGGACTCAAGCCTCAGACCGGCGTTGGGAATCAGCGATCGGAGGGTGCCGGTGACAGCGGTGTGACGGTAGCGGGTACTGGGCCGGTTGTGCAGATCAACGATCTGCGTTCTCTGCGCGTCCGTGAGTGGGGGACGACTGGCCAGGTCAGCACGCACATCGTCGACGGATGTCACCAGCTTAGCGCCGCGATGCTTCACCTCACGGACGCCTCAGCCGCGCATCGGTGAGCGCCAGCGGGCCGTCGGTGTCGTAGAACGCACGGTTGGCTTGCACGGATTGTTCGATCGTCGCCGGCGCGGCGCCGCCGATGGTCGTGACGAGATCGTTCATCCCCGAGAAGACGCCGTCTTGTATGTCTTGGGCTACATCGGCGTGGTGGCGGACCAACCAGTCGGGGATTCCGCCAGCGGTGAGAGCAGCACTCATCTCGGTGATTTCCACGGACTCGTAGCGCACGGGAAAGCCCAACGTGGCTTGCACTTTCGCGGCGATCTGATGCCAGTCGAGTTCTTCGGCGCCGAAGAGGTCGTATTTTTGGCGATCGTGTGTGTCGGGGTCTTGTAAGACCGCGACGGCGACGCGGGCGGCATCCAGTGTGTTGATGGGTGCGAAGCTGGCATCCCCGATCGGCAGCCGGAGCAAGCCTTCATCGGCGGCGACGCGGATCCAGAAGTTTTCCAGCCAGTGCATGAAGATGGTGGCGCGCAGGTGGGTGGTCACCATTGGTGTGCGGTCGAAGAGGCGCTCGACGATCCAGTGCTGCAGGCCGACGCCGCTCATCTCTGGTCTGATGCCGCGTTGGGACATTTCTACCACGGCGTGCACACCGCAGCTGGTTGCCGCGTCGGCGAATTTGGCGGCGGCTTCGACGTATCCGGGGGCTGGCGGGAAGTTGAAGTAGGCGGCATGGACGCCTCCGGTGGCGTCTCGGATCTGGGCGTAGTTGAACATGTCCACTTCGACGACTTCGGCGCCTAGATCACTCAGTCGACGCGCACGTTCATCCTGGCCTCGTGCCAATGCGCGCACACGTAAGCCGCGTTCCCGCAGCAGCGCGACGGCCTGGCTGCCGGATTGTCCTGTCGCGCCGGTGACGAGGAACAGGTGATCGCCTGATGAGGTCTCGTTGAGCATGAGAGCCTTTCGCTGGGTGCTGGGTGCTGGGTGCTGGGTGCTGGGTGCTGCGGGGGTGCGGTTCCAAGTTCGGAGCGCGGAAGCGGCGTTGCTGCGGGTCACCAGGTGTTGAGGTGCAGTACGTCGTCGAGCGGTTGACGTTTGCCGGGTTTGAAGGTCTCTCCGGTGTAGTAGGCCGTGGGTATCAGCGCTGCGTGGTACACGTTGTCTGGGTAGCCGATGACAGCTCGGATGTCGGGTTCAGCGGAGGTTGACAGTGATGTCCAGGCGGTACCGAGGCCGCGCGTGCGGGCAGCCAGCATGTAGCTCCAGGCCGCCGGCATGATCGATCCCCAGGTGTCGGCCTGGTTCGATGGCGTGATCTGTCCGTCGCCTTCGACCTCGATGCACGGCAGCAGCAGTACGGGCACTTCGGCGAGATGGTCGGCTAGGTACGCGCCGCTGTCGGCTGCGCGTACCTGCTGGGGTGCTCGGGTAGGGTCGTCGGCGAACCGTCCTCCGACTGCGTACGGCGTGGACGCGAGCCAATCCCATTGGCGCTTATAGATCTTGGCGATTTTGCGACGTTGCTCGACGTCGACGATGACGATGAAGCTCCAGTGCTGGCGGTTCGCTGACGTCGGGGCTTGTAGGGCGATCTCCAGACATTCACGCACCAGCCCCAAGGGGACGTCTCGGGATAGGTCGAGACGCTTGCGCACCGACCGCGTCGTGGACAGCAGTGTGTCCGTTGTCATCTCGACAACCGGGTAGGTGCTCATTGATCGCGACCAGCCCACAGGGCCGCGACCGTAACGACGGCGTCGGCATTTGCGACGGTGATCTCCGGCAAGGGTGTATCCGATCTGTGCGTGAAACGACAACGGAGGGTGGCGCGCTAGTAAGAGCATCGGTGACGCTATGAGCTACAGGCGGCCCTGCGCTGTCAAGATCTTTAGACGTCCATCAGTTTGGTTTAGATGTCGCGAAACCCCTACTCAGCGGCCGTGTCTCCCCGCAGACAAGCGACTTCGCCGCAGCGCTGGTCGTTTGCGTCACGTGGGGGTGTCGTTCTCGCCACGCCGTAGGGGCTTGATCGTTGGTGGCTGCGGCGTGCCTTGATCACTGAACGGACGGGCGCTAAAGATTTCGATAGTGCCTGATCTGGAGTTGCATTAGCTTGGCCAGGACAACGCGCATCGACGGCACCCATCCGCCCCGCGACGAAAGAGATGAAACACCAGTTCATCTCGCGGGCCGAGGGAACTGCAGTGCCGCTGCTCGACGATCACTCGCTCGGCTGCCCCCCGCCGGTGTCAAGCAGCAGCGGCGTCGAGTCGCTGCATGATCATCGAACGCCCTAACATCGTCACGAAGGGAATCTCCTCCATGCTGTTTGAGCACACGGTCGATATGGAGATCGACGGCGAGCGCACCGCGCTCGTCCTGGTCGACATCCAGAACGACTTCCTCACCGAGGGCGGCAAGTACTACGTCCTCATCGAAGAACTGGTGAAGCGCAACAACGTCAACGCCAATCTCGAGACGTTGTTGAAAACCGCCAAGGACAACAACTTCCCGGTCTTCATGTCTCCGCATTACTTCTTCCCCCACGATCATCACGGCTACACCCACCTGGGCCCGATGGAGGATCTGGCCCTCAACGGAGGAATCGTCGCGCGGCAAAGCGCGCTCAACTTCGAGGGTGTCCAGGGCTCCGGCGCCGATGTGCCCGATCGCTTTAGGAAGTACATGGAGGACAGCCCGACGACCATCACGTCACGCCACGTCAGTTACGCCCCGACCAACGACCTGGTGCTGTTGCTGCGCCGGCGTGGTATCGAGAAGGTCATCATGGCCGGGCCCGTCGCGAATCTGTGCCTGGAAGACCACATGCGCAATCTCATCCAGAACGGCTTCGAAGTCGTCATGGTGCGCGACGCCGTAGCGGCCGCGTCGAACGAAGAAGGCGCCGGCTATGACGCCGCGATGATCAACTGGCGGTTCATGGCCAACGCCGTGTGGACCACCGAGGAGGTCGTTCGCCGCGCCACCGCGGCGGCTGCGACCTAACCGTCCCTGCTGTGCGTCGCGTCTTCTACCGCGACACAAAGACGGGTGGCGTGAGCGCCGTACAGGGCCAGCCGTATTGGCCCGCTTCGATACTCACGCCGTCGCCTCTCACCACCATCACCCCTGCGGAAGCGCTACGCGGCTTCTGCGATCACATTGGGAGTTCAAATGAGCAATGAAACCATCCTCGTCGTCGGCTCCAACGCAACGCAATTGGAGGCCAAAACCGGCGGCACCATCACGATCGGGCAATTCCTCAACGAAACCGCCGTGCCCCTGATGGCGTTGGTGGCCGCCGGATACGACTTCGTGCTCGCCACCCCCACTGGCGAAAAACCGCATATGGACAAGGATTCCGACGCACTGCTGTACTTCGCCAACGACGACGCAGCCCGGAGCCGGGCCCGCGACTTCTTCAATCATCACCCCGCAATGAACGACGTTCGCACACTGCGTTCAGTGATCAACGACGGCTTGGAGCGCTTCACGGGCCTGTTCTTCCCCGGTGGTCACGCCCCGGTCGTCGACGTCATGCAAGATCCCGACACCCGTGAGGTCCTCCGCCATTTCCATACCCACGCCAAGCCGACTGCCGCGATCTGTCACGGGCCGATGGGCCTGCTCGCTGAGATGGACAACGCTCGCGAATTTCGCGCTGCGTTGATCGACGGTGACCAAGTCAAGGCACGTGAATTGGCCCAGGGATGGCAATACGCGGGGTACCGGATGACCGTGTTCTCACGCAGCGAAGAGGAATTCGCCGAAGACAACGTGTTCAAGGCCAAGCTCTACTTCAACATGCCCGACGCGCTGGAAGCTGCCGGCGGGCTGGTCGTGACAACCGATGAAAACTTCACGCCCTACGTGGTGAGCGACCGCGAGCTGATCACCGCCCAGAATCCGATGTCAGACCATGCGCTAGCCGACGCCTTCCTCGCAGCGCTGGACAAGTAGATCTGGCACCGTGACCACTCCTGAACGCAGCCGTGCCGAGGCCAACAAGAAGGTCGTCACAGCCTTCTACGAGGAGGCGCATTTCGACGGGGATGTCGACGGCGCGATTGAACGCTACGTCGGCGACACCTACACCCAGCACACCCCTGCCGCCGAAGATGGCGTCGACGGCCTGCGCGGTTATATCAACGCGTTCCTGGCGTCCTTTCCCCACGCCAAGGGCGAGATACGCCGTGTCATCGCCGACGGCGACATCGTCGCCGTCCACGCTTCTTGGACCGGTTTGGCCGGCCCGCACGGCGATGTCACCGTCGACATCTTCCGAGTGAGCGACGGGAAGCTCGTCGAGCACTGGGATGTCAGCGCTCCGATACCCGCTACGTCGAAGAACGACAACACGATGTTCTGACGACACCGAGGCACGACACCTGCGTTGGGGCGTCTAAAAATTTCGACAGCGCAAGTGGATTGCGCCTTCCTATCGTCGGACGGGCCCCCTGCGGGCAAGCAGCTTCACGGCGAGCCTGTCCCACAGTTCGACCTTCGTTGACCGCCCGTAAGAACCGGTCGGTGACATTTTGGAAAGGAATGACAACGTGGCCTCTGAACATGATTCGACGTCTCCCGCGGCCGGGGACTTCAGTGTGTTTCCGCCGGGCATCGAGTCGTCGTCGTATCCCGCCGAGGACATGACGTTTTACGACTTCGGTCAACGCGGGGTGGACGGTGTCACCAAGATCGAAGCGGCCGACGCGTACGGTGAGATGGCTGACGGCAGGCATGGCACGTTCCTCAAGTTCTCGCCCGGCTTCGTTAGCCCTCTGCACAGCCACAGCGCTGACTACTGTGCCGTGGTCATCAAAGGGCAGATGGCCAACTACAAGCCCGGCGAGACGCCTATTCCGTTGGGGCCCGGTGGGTTCTGGTACCAGAAGGGCAGACAAGCCCACACCACCGCATGCGTGTCCGAGACCGAAGGTTTGATCTTCCTCATTCAGGGCGAGGGCTTCGACGCACAGATACCCCCGGTCACCGACTGACGTCGTCGATCCGACGGCGCCGTCCCCACGCGGGTGACCATTACCGGGGTGCGGTCACCCGTGCGCAAACGGGTGCACAAAGCCGTGCTGTCACCACAGCGTCGGTGTCTGCGGCAGCGCCCCCTCCAGGATGAGCAGGCGCTGTTTGCGTTCGATGCCGCCGGCGTAGCCGACGAGCTTGCCGTCGGCACCAATTACCCGGTGGCAAGGCACCACGATCGACACCGGGTTGTGAGCGTTGAGGGCACCGACTTCGCGCGCGGTGATGCCTAGGGAGCGCGCCAATTCGCCGTAGCTGGCGGTGGTGCCGTAAGGCAACGAGCACAAGGCTGCGCGCATGCGTTCGGCGCGCTGCGACGGTGCCGGCGCCAGCCGCACATCGAATGCCCGCCGCTGACCAGAGAAATACTCGTGCAACTGCTCGGCGATCTGCGTGAACTCATGCTCGCTGGTGCGCCGCCCAAACACGGCAGGCTTCGGATTGGTCCAGTGACCGGGAAAATAGACGCCCGCTAGACCGGCGTCATCGTGAACGACTGTGAGAGTGCCGATTTCGGTGTCGATAAATGCGTGACGAGTGGAGCTGGTGGCTATGGACGACATCGCATCTCCTGGGCGGAAAATTGTTAAAGCAGAACGAACGTGTTGATGGTGCAGCGCGTCTCAGCCGGGCAGGATGCTCCCTGAGTCGCCGCCGGTGTGCCGCACACCCGAAGGTGACGATCTAGTCGAGGTACGGCGCGAGATCACGGAGCAGGGCGGCTTTCGGACGTGCGCCAACGATCGTCTTGACCAGGTGTCCCCCGGAGAAGACCGCCATCGTGGGGATGGATTTCACGTGGTAGTCGGCGGCGATGTCGGGGACATCGTCGACGTTCAGTTTGGTCACCGTCAGCTTGCCCGTGTGCTCGCCGGCGATCTCGTCTAGCACGGGTGACACCATCTGGCAGGGTCCGCACCACTCGGCCCAAAAATCGACCAGCACCGGACCGGAGGCTTCGAGGACCTCGCTAGCGAATGTGTCGTAGGTGAGTGCCTTGGTGGTGGCGGCGTTCATCTGCTGTCTCCTTCGTGACGATGCTGTTAATGCGCAACGGTCAGCCGTTGATGATCGGCGTTGTGTGAAACGAAAGCTGTTGCGCGTCATGCCCTGTACGCCGTCTGGATCTTCGCTCGGCCGCGTTGGCGGTGGTGCAGTCGACGTCGTCTTCTATCGGCTGGAGTTGCCGACCCCTCGCTGCGAGTTACAGGCAATGCCGCATGGCGTCCGGCGTTGCATCGGGTCATCCGCGGCGGACTCCTGATGAGCGACGAAACTCCGAGGGCGTCTGGCCGTAGGTCTGTTTGAAGGCGGCGCTGAAATGGCTGTGGCTTGAGAATCCGAGGTCGAAGGCGAGGTCGGTGACGTCGTCGTATTCGCCGAGCCGCTGCAACGCCTGGGCCAGTCGCAGCTGCAGCTGATATCGATACATCGGGATTCCCTCGACGCGTTGGAAGACCTGGGTGAGATACACCGGTGACACGCCGAGTTCAGCGGCGATCTCAGACAGCGTCCACCGACGGCCCAGGTCGGCGCCGACAACCAGCTTGGCGCCGTCGACGAGCTTGCGGCTCCGCGCGGTGATGCGACGCTCATCGGGTGCGTGGCCCTGCAGGGCGGCGCGGATCAGCCCCATGGTCACTGTTTCGGCTTCCAGCATCCCGCCGATCGCTCCGCGATCGAGTCGATGCCGCACAGCGGCAGCCAGTGCTTGGGTGCGGGCATCCAGGCGCAGGGCGCAGCGGTTGAGGGCAGCCCTCCCGCCGGATGCGAGCAGCTCGCCAGGGACCAACTCGACGAGGACCTCTGGGGTCAATCCGATCGACAGCGACGAGTCACCACCAGCGACCGGGTGGCTCATGCGCCAAACCTGGTCTTCGTTGAGGAAGAGCACTCGACTGGAATCGGCGATGGCTTCGTCGTGTCCCACGTGATGCACGTAGAGCCCCTCGTAGGGAAACACGATGTGCGTCTTGTCGGTGGTCTCGTCGGCGCTCTGCGGTGCATGGGTTCCTGGGCAGATCACGTCCCACACCGCCAACACGTCGGACAGCAATAGTGCGTTCGACTTGAAGTCCACCATGTTCATCTCGAACCGGGAAGCGGCCACGTTTATGCCCTCGATTGGTACATTCGTATGATGACCATCAGATCAGTCGTAGGTTGACCATCATGCGAACTGCATCACGAAAGCGAGCCGCGCACAAGGAGCAGTCCCGTGAGCGCGTCCTGGATGCCGCCGCGCGGCGGATCCGGCAGGAAGGGCTGGCGGGCACGGCGATCGCCTCGGTGATGACCGACGCCGGCCTGACCCATGGTGCGTTCTACGCCCACTTCGACTCCAAGGACGATCTGGATGTGGCGGCCTTCAGCCACGCCGTTGCCGCGTGGCGCGAGAAGTGGGTCCCCATCCGGCGTAGCGGCCGCTGGGACCGCAGACTGACCTCGATCGCGAAGCGTTACCTGACCAGTGATCACCGTGACGACGTGGCCAACGGCTGCGGCTACCCCGCGCTGGTGTCCGAAGCCACCCACGCCGGCCCAGCGTTTCGCGTCGCGTTCGAACACGAGCTGCTGCGGTCCATCGAAGTGATCTGCGGAGACGACGCCAGCGACGCCAGCCACCGTGCTGACGCCCTGGCCCTCATGGTGATCTGCGTCGGCGGGTTAGCGCTCTCGCGCGCCGTGGACGACACCGACTTGTCAGCACAGATCCTGCGGTCAGCACGGCGGGCAGCCGCTCAGCTCGCCGATGCCACGACCGCAACGGCGGCAGCGAGCCGTTGACCGTGTCGCGCACCGGCCCTTCGACGGCGCGGTGACACTGCATCACTCTGCGATGGTCTCACGCGTGGTGTCCGGAAGTGATTGCACGACAGCGCACTTCGCTGTGGAACGCATGTCGTCGCCTCGCCGCGGCCGGGGGCGTGGCACGGGCGAGTGTGTAGTCTTTGGTGCCACGCAGCGCACGTCGTCCTCTCATGGAAAGCCAGTGATGGACCGCCGGTCGTGTTGCGGCCGTTGACATTTGAGGTGCGCGCGGCTTCCGTGCTGAGAGCTAAAGATTCTGACAGTGCCGACATACGGGTGTGCCGTAGCGTTTCGCCTCAGACGCGAGGAAGAGAGCCGATGAACAACGACACGGTGAAGGGGTCTGGACCAGCCCACAGAAGCATTGACACCCCCTCGGGCCGCATCACCTATACCGACGTCGGCTCGGGACCGGTCCTGCTGTTTATCCACGGAGTGCTGATGAACAAGCATCTGTGGCGCCACCAGATACAAGAGCTGTCGGACATCCGCAGATGCATCGCCGTCGACCTGCTGGCCCACGGTGACACCGAGATCGACGCCGATCAAGACGTCTCGGTCACCGCGAACGCCGCGATGGTCGCCGAGTTTCTCGACGCGCTCGGCATCGACCGTGTTGACATCGTCGGCAATGACAGCGGCGGAGGGATCTGTCAGATCTTCGCCGCACTCAGCCCCGACCGTGTCCGCACATTGACCCTCACCGACTGCGATGCCAGCGACAACTAGCCTCCAGCGGCGTTCCAACCGTTCGTCGACATGGCGGTAGCGGGAGGGCTGCACGACGCCCTGACGGCGATGCTGACCGACACGTCCCGTTATCGAGCCCCCCAGGCGCTGGGGCCGGCGTACGAGGACCCGGCCAGCGTGAGCGACGCCGACATCGAGACCTACCTGACCCCGTTTCTGCGCACCGAACAGCGCACCCGCGATCTGCAACGCTTCCTCGCAGCCTTCGACAACCGACACACACTGGCCATCGAGAATCAGCTGCGGGCTGTAGGGGCACCCACGCTGATCGTGTGGGGCACCGACGACGTGTACTTCCCGATCCGGTGGGCGCACTGGCTCGCCGAAACCATCCCGGGCGCCGGGACACCGGTGGAAGTGCCCGGCGCACGGCTGTTCTTCGTCGAGGAACAGCCTCAAGCGCTCGCCGCACCGCTGCGCGCGCACCTGCTCGCCCACGGCGCCGGGCCCGCACCGAGTGCGTCGTCCCCTTCAGTAGGTCACAGTGCTCCTGCCTGACGCACCTCCAGGGTCCGGTGCTCACCTAGCACCGCTGGCCTCGGCGCGGTGCGCGTCAACCGTTCATCTGGCCACCACCCACACATCCCGCAACCACACGCGGCGCTCGTTTGCGGCCGCCCAGGACAAGGACAACGATCATGCCCTCATCAGCTGAGAAGGCGACCCGCTTCGCCGAGCTGCACGTCGCCGGCGATCCGGTGCTGCTGTACAACGCTTGGGACGCTGGCAGCGCGAAGGCCATCGTTGAGGCCGGCGCGTCGGCGATCGCGTCCAGCAGCTGGTCGGTGGCCGAAGCTCAGGGTTTCCGCGACGGTGAAGAGCTTCCACTCGATGTCGCCGAGCAGATCATCTGCCGCATCGCCGCCGCAGTGGACGTTCCGGTCAGCGCGGACTTCGAAGGCGGCTATAGCGAGGACGACGCCGAACTCGCCGACAACGCCGGCCGCCTCTTCGAGCGGGGCGTGATCGGCATCAACTTCGACGACCGCGTGGTCAAGGGCGAAGGGCTCTACGAGGTGGGCCGCCAGGCCGACCGGATCGCCGCCATTCGCAGCGCGGCCGACCAATTCAGTCTCGAGGTGTTCATCAACGCCCGCACCGATCTGTTCCTCGGTCAGGGTCGCGATCCCGAGGCCACCGTCGATGAAGCCATTCAACGAGCCGAGGCCTATGCCGCAGCCGGCGCCTCGGGGTTCTTCATCCCCGGCCTGGAAGAAGAGGAAGCGCTGATCGGCCGGATCTGCCAAGGGCAGTCCCTGCCGGTCAACGTCATGGTGCTGGGCGGCACGCCCACCCCCAGTCGACTGGCCGACCTTGGTGTTGCACGGATCAGTTGGGGACCGCTGTCCTACCTCAACGCCATGGCCGGGCTGCGCCGCGAAGCCCGCGAAGCGCTCAGCGCGCGCTCGGTGAACGCATGACACAGCACCCCGCCCAGGATGCACGTCGTCGGCGCACGTGGTTCATCCCCGAAGCCGACACCGGCATCGCGTTGGCGTTGAGTACTGCGGCCGCAGGCCGCGGGGACAACGTGGTGGCGTTGGCACGCGACATCGAGCCCTTGCAGCATTTGGTCGGTGCGCACGACCGACGTGTACGCGTCATCGCCGCCGACATGCGTGATCAGAGCCAGCTGCAGGACGCGGTCACCGCAGCGATCGCCTCATTCGGTCGCATCGACGTCGTTGCCAACACCACTTTCCACGACGTCGTCGGGGCCGTGGAGGAGGTCGACGCCCAGCAGGCCACGACGGTGATCGAGTTCAACATTCTCGGGTTACTCAACGTGCTGCGCGCTGTGCTGCCGGTGCTGCGTGCGCAACGCTCAGGACACATCCTGCAGGCCTCGCCGTCCTACGACGATATCGGCAGTCCGGGCGCTGGGTTGCTCAGCGCCAGCGTGTTCGCCGTCGACGGGCTGACCGACTCCCTAGCGGGGGAACTGCGACCGCTGGGCATTCAGGTCACGCTGGTCGACGCCCCACCCACGGCGGCACGCGTCTCGTCAGACCTGACAGCGGGACGCATCGCCGCCTACGACCCGGTGCTACGTGAGCGTCGCGACGCGTCGCTGCAATGGCAGGTGTCAGCGCTGTCCAACACCGATATCGGCGTGGCCGCGATCCTGGCCGTCGCCGACACCGAAGACTCCCCACTGCGATTGGTCAACCAGCAGCCCGACGCACCACCACGCGACGGAGACAAGGCTCGGACCTTGGTCCCGTGCCCGGCACTGTTGGCCGCTCAACGTTGCGACAACTAACGACGGCTATCTCCGTTCACCATTCACTGAGAAGAACACCAGAGAAAGGTTGGCGTCGATGGCGGTCATGGAGTTACGAGCAGAGTGCGAGCGCTGCGGACAATCGTTGCCCAACGGCTCACCCGACGCCCGGATCTGCACCTTCGAATGCACATTCTGCGCTGCATGCACCGATGGGGAACTCGCCGGAGTGTGCCCAAACTGCAACGGTGACTTGGTATTGCGTCCAACACGTCCCAGTGAACTTCTTGAGAAATATCCCGCCGCGCTGCCGACAAAAACCTAACGCGCCGAAATTCCCAACGTCACGCGTACGCCCAACGGATCGAAGCAACGACGTATGCCGATCCATCAGACGTCTGTGCGCCTAGATGTTCAGGCGCTGGCGGATTCGATGTCGCTGTAGGGCGGGTAATCGATGTAGCCGTGCGCTTGCAATGGCGTGTAGAAGGTGTCGCGGTCATAAGGGCTCAACGGCAAGCCTGCAGCGATGCGCTCGGGCAAGTCGGGATTGGACACGAAGTGTCGCGCGAACGCGATCAGGTCAGCACCGTCACCAGCAGAGAGCGCTGCTTCGGCGGTGTCGGGCTCGAACCCGCCGGCGGCGATCATGGTTCCGCGAAACGACTTCCTCAACTCCTGTGACGCAACGGGACCGGCGTGCGCATCGATCAGTGTGAAACCACTTACCCGCGGCTCGATGACATGCAGGTAGGCCAGCCCGACGTCGTCGAGCGCGGCGGCCACATGCCCGAACAGTGCGTGTGGATCACTATCGCGAATGTCATTGAACGTACTGCTAGGTGAGATCCGCACCGCGACTCGATCAGCCCCGCGCACCGCCGACACGGCCTCGACGACTTCCATCAGTAGCCGGAAGCGGTTGGCCACAGGTCCCCCGTAGCGGTCTGTGCGCCGATTGCTTCCGTCTTGAAGGAACTGGTCGAGCAAGAAGCCGTAGGCCGCGTGCAGTTCCACACCGTCGAATCCGGCAGCCGCAGCATTGCGGGTTGCCATAGCGAATTCCTCCACAACAGACGGTATTTCGTCGATATCCAAGGCCCGATGCGGGGAGACCGGCGCATACCCATGCTCGGTCGATACCGTGTTGGCGGGGTTGGCCCAAAAGCTCGCGTCCTGCGATGGGCTCACCGGGGTCTGAAAGCTCGTTGTCACGTGTGAGCGCCGACCCGTGTGCCACAACTGAGCGAAGATAAAGCCGCCTCCGTCGTGCACGGCGTCGGTGATCCGTCTCCACCCCGCCACCTGGTCGTCATTCCACAGTCCCGGTGACCCATAGCCGCCATGACCGAGTCGTGACACCGCGATGGCCTCACTGATGATCAGGCCGCCCTCGGAGACACGTTGACCGTAATACTCCAGCGGTAAGTCTCCGGGGATTCCGCTCGGCTGATCGGCCCGTTGGCGTGTCATCGGGGCCATCACCACGCGATGGCTCAGCGTCAGCGGTCCCACCTTGACCGGGGTGAACAGTGTGGAGTTGCCCTCTGATGTCACCACTACCAATAACCTCACCGTCATCTAGTGCGCGGCCACAGTCGCCAGGGCATCTCTGGGATCGCCCGGCTCGCTGGGGCGTTGCTTGATCTCCGACGAGGCTACGGAAGCCGTTGTCCCGCGCACTATCAAGATCTTTAGCCGATGGACCGAGACGTGCCGGAACATCGGGCGTGCGCGCGGATGGGCGCACACTCCCTCCTCACGACGGCGGCGGCGTCGTCGTGCCCGCACAGTCATAGACACGCGTGGCTCGCCTCACGCCAGCGCCTCCCTATGCACTCACCCGCGGCTTCACTGCGGACGACGCTAAAGATTTCGACAGCACTGCTGCATGCCGCTGCCGTAGCGTCCGATCCGGTCGATGTGCCCAGCCCGGAACATGTTCTCGACGTTGCATCGATCGCGGCGATCAGCAGGTGACGGTGGATGAAAGCATGCGAGGTGACATGAGCAGTCAAACACTCTCTCTCGGAGTGGCTTTCGCGAATCCGCGACGTTTCTCCAGCGCTTTGTCCAGCGTTGTTGTGTGTCGATCTGACGCCGATGCCCCGCCGAACCGACTGTCGTGACGACGGTGACGTGACCGCACGAGAAAAAACCAGCGTCGGCCCGAAAGGTTGGTCACCCACGCCTGCGACCGCGGCGGGCGGCCCGATCAAGAGACTGGCCGCCTCAGTGTTCCTGGGGTACTTGGGTTTCGGCGCCACGCTGCAACTTTTGCCGGCGTGGATCGCGCAACGTTTGCATGGCGGGCCGTTGGTCGTCGGCCTGGCCGTCGGCATCGCCTTCGGGGCAGCCGCGATATGTCGGCCACTGGCCGGACGTGCCGGCGACACCGGCCACGCCCGCGGCGTCGTAGTGACCGCAGGAGTGCTCATCACCGTCGGTGCTCTCGGACAATGGTTGGCACCCACCCTCGGCGTCGTCTTGGCGGCGCGGCTCATCATGGGCGCCGGTGAGGCCGCACTGTTCAACGGCGCGTTGCCGTGGGTTCTTGCCGGAATCCCTGCCGAGCAACGCGGTCGCGTCGCCGGCTGGTTCGGCCTGTCGATGTGGGCGGGCCTGGCCCTGGGCCCGTTGGCAACCGTAGCTGCCACTCACGTCGCTGGGCTCAGCGGGGCGTGGATGGCCATCGCCGCGCTAGGTGTTTTCTCGGCGCTGATCGCGTCGACGACTCGCCGCCAGCGCATCAACCAGACCACCCCCGTTAGCCCGACTTCGTCGTGGCGGCAGGTCTTGCCGCGCGGGGCGGGCTTGCCCGGTCTGATCTTCGGTGCGGCCGCCTACGGCTACGGCACCATTTCCGCGCTGCTGGTGCTCTTTCTCGATCATTCAATGGGTGCGGGATCCTCGATCGGACTGACCGTCTTCGCTGCAGCATTCTTGTTCGCAAGAGTGGCAGGCAGCTCGGTGGCCGACCGCCTGCGCCGCAAGACACTCACCATTCTGAATCTCTGCGTCGAGGCCGGCGGCCTGACCGTGGTGGCCACCGCCCACACGCTGGCCGCTGCCATGATCGGCACCGCTATCACCGGTGCGGGAGTGGGACTGATGTTCCCTGCCATCGTGGCGCTCACCTTGAACCGGGTAGGTGGAGAGCGCGCCGGGGCTGCCGTGGGTGCGGCCAGCTCGTTGTGGGACATCGGCATCATGATCGCCGGCCCACTCGGAGGTGCGCTTGTCCACCTCGGATACCCCGCCGCGTTCGTTGCTGCGGCGTTTATTGTCTGCGCCGCAGCCGTTGTCGTTGCCGTCCTATCGGAAACGCCGAGGCCACGTGCGTCACCGGCCGTCACCTCCTCACACCCACCACACCAAGGAGCGCGCCATGAGTGAGAAACCGACCACGGTGGCAGTCTTCGGCGCCACCGGTTACACGGGTCGTTTCGTCATCACCGAACTAGCGGGCCGGGGTCTGACTCCTGTCGCCGTTGCCCGAGATCCAGCTGCATTGCGGGACACCGACTTCGGCTCCGTCGACGTGATCCAACGACACGCCACCGTCGACGACCCCGCATCGCTCGATCAAGCCCTTACCGGGGTTGGGGTGGTCATCAACTGCGCAGGCCCTTTCATCGACACCGCTCATCCCGTGGCATCCGCTGCCCTGCGAGCCACCTGCCACTACCTCGACGTCTGCGCCGAGCAACCCACCACTACCAGCACTCTACGGACCTTCCACAAGGCCGCTCGCGTAGCGGACGTCGCCGTCGTACCGTCGATGGCCTTCTACGGCGGCCTAGCCGACCTGATGGCAACCGCGGCCCTGGGCGGCGCCGACAATGCGGAGTCCATCGACGTCATGATCGGACTGGACAGCTGGCATCCCACCCGAGGAACGCGAATCACTATCGACCGCAAAGCCCTCGGCAACCTGGCAATCACAGCGGGCGAACCGCAACCCGTGGCATCGCCTCCTGCCCGAAAAACATGGGATTTCGGTGCACCACTGCATGTCCACGACGTCGTTGAACTGCCTTTCACGGAGACGACACTGATTCCTCGGCACATCCACATCCAGGAGCTACACAACTACGTCAGCGAAATCGCTGTCCGCGAAGTGCTCGACCCCACAACAGCACCACCGACACCCGGTTCATCGAGCGGACCATCCCCGCAGCACTTCGCGATCGAAGTGATCGTGCGTGGCGACCAGATGCAGCGCCGGGCCACCATGCGCGGCCGCGACATCTACGCGATCTCCGCTCCACTACTGGGCGAAGCCGCACAACGCCTACTCGACGGCGACTTCAGTGATCCCGGCGCCCACGCACCCGCCGAAGTCTTCGACTCCAACGCAATCCTGACCGCCCTCGCACCCAGCCACGCAACGTTCGAAATCCTTTCCGACGTACCACGGTGACCGCCAGTTTCGACGAAATCATTCGCCACCGCGCTCATAAGGCCCAAAGGCTCAGCGCCGCAACGACATCCCCGAAAGGCAACGATGATCGACCAACCCGACACCATCGTCACCTATTTCAAAGACCTCCAATGGCAACCAGTGGGTCCGCTCGACGAGAACGGCAAGGGAATCTTCGTCTCGCTGATGTATGGCAACCTTGAGACCAAGGGGCCCACGGCATTCCTGATGAAGTACTCCGCCGGCATCACAGCTCCACCCCACATTCATGGGCACGACTACTACGCTGTCGTCGTCTCCGGTAGCTTCCGGCACTACCTTCACGACCAGGACGAATACGAAGTGCTCACAGCCGGATGCACATGGTTTCAAAAGGGCAACGCCGTACACGGTGACACCTGCGTAGGCGACGACGACTGCATCCTCAGCATCTTCTGGCCCCACGGTTTCGACGTCACCTTCGTCGAGAACGCAACGCCGTAACAGCCTCTGACTCGACCGAAACATTGCATCGGCCAGAACTTCACGCCGCCGCCGCTGCTGCGCCGAAGTCGATGTACCGATGCGGCCTGCGATCGACCGCTCACACCATAAAGGGGCGAAAAGTCATACGTATTCTCAGTTTGATGTCGCAAATGACATCCTGACGACATTTCAAATGAGAAGACGACACGGGTTTTGAGAACCTGATATGTGGGCGGATCTGTCAAGTGGGTAGGTGAAAGCCGCCCCGACGAATAGCCGGGGCGGCTTTCGTTTTGGCTGGCCTGGTGGAGGTGTCGGCGGTCGTTGCTCGCG
>Ga0070665_100001013_pt1 | contig 35403 bp, 33 predicted proteins | sample KBSS13metaG_FD_65862 | JGI IMG/M metagenome (GOLD analysis project Ga0070665, IMG submission 65862) | Switchgrass rhizosphere microbial communities from Kellogg Biological Station, Michigan, USA - KBS S1-3 metaG | ecosystem: Host-associated > Plants > Roots > Rhizosphere > Soil ... | reverse complement strand
GCCTGGATGGCCAGGACCGGGAGGTACTCGTAGTCCGGCAGGTCCAGCCGGGCCCAGGAGGCGCCGTCCGGGAAGGAGACCGCCTCGACCGCGGACCAGGGCAGGGTCTTGGTGAGGCCGGTGTTGCGGACCTCGATCCCCCGCTCGTCCGCCCGCACCCGCGGCCGGGCGAACAGCGCCAGCCCGGCCGCGATGAACAGGCCCAGCACGACCATCGCCACCTGGTCGGTCAGCCGGAAGAACACGCCGGTCGCGGTGTTACGCAGCACGACCGCGATCCCGACGAAGACCACGACGGTCACCGCGGCCGAGACCCAGCCCAGCCAGAACGCCAGCCGCGGCCGGACGGTCACGGAACCGGGCCCGCGCCCGATCGGCGCCTCGACCCGGGTCTCCGACGAGCCGCTGCTCACGCCAGCTCCCGCAGCTCGGCCAGCACGATCGCGGTGCGCAGCGCGGCCGCCGTGGCCTCGGCTCCCTTGTCCTCCGCGCTGCCCGGCACGCCGCTGCGGTCCACGGCCTGTTCGAGGGTGTTCGTGGTGAGCACGCCGTTGCCGACCGGGGTGCCCTCGTCCAGCGACACGCGGGTGAGGCCCGCGGTCACCGAGTCGCACACGTACTCGAAGTGCGGGGTACCGCCGCGCACGACCACACCGAGGGCCACCACGGCGTCGTGCGTGCGGGCGAGCTCCTGCGCGACGACGGGCAGCTCGATGGTGCCGGGGACCCGCACCACGGTGGGCACCGCGCCCGCCTTCTCCGCCGTCTCCAGGGCCCGGGCGAGCAGCGCGTCGACCACCTCGGCGTGCCAGGTCGCCGCCACCACACCCACGCGCAGCCCGGCCGCGCCCGTCAGATCGCCCGCGTCGTCGGGCCGTCCCTCACCGCTCACAGCCCCATCCTTCCATCCGGGCGGGAGCCGCCCGTCAGCCGAGGCCGTCGGTGAGGTTGCCCGGGCCGCCCGACTCGCCGAGGTCCGGCAGGTCGTGGCCCATCCGGTCCCGCTTGGTGCGCAGGTAGCGCAGGTTCTCCGGGTTCGGGCGGATCGGCATCGCGATGCGCTCGAGGATCCGCAGGCCGTAGCCCTCCAGCCCGGCCCGCTTCTCCGGGTTGTTGGTGAGCAGCCGCATCGACTTCACGCCCAGGTCCGAGAGGATCTGCGCGCCGATGCCGTAGTCCCGGGCGTCCGCGGGCAGGCCCATCGCGAGGTTCGCGTCGACGGTGTCCGCCCCGGCCTCCTGCAGCTGGTAGGCCTGCAGCTTGTGCAGCAGGCCGATGCCCCTGCCCTCGTGTCCGCGCATGTAGAGGACCACGCCGCGGCCCTCGTCCGAGACGGCCTGCAGAGCGGCGTCGAGCTGGGGGCCGCAGTCGCAGCGCAGCGAGCCCATGACGTCCCCGGTGAGGCACTCGGAGTGCACCCGGACCAGGACGTCCTCGCCGGTGCCCTCCGGGGTGCCGACGTCTCCCTGGACCATCGCGATGTGCTCGATCCCGTCGAGCAGGGAGTCGTAGCCGTACGCCACGAACTCACCGTGCTCGGTGGGGATCCGCGCCTGCGCCACCCGCTGGACGTGCTTCTCGAAGCGCCGCCGGTAGCCGATCAGGTCGGCGATGGTGACCAGGGTGAGCTCGTGGTCGTCCGCGAAGACCTGCAGCTCGTCGCCGCGGGCCATCTCGCCCTCGTCCTTCTGCGACACGATCTCGCAGAGCGCGCCCGCCGGGGAGAGCCCGGCCATCCGGGTCAGGTCCACGGCGGCCTCGGTGTGCCCGGGCCGGCGCAGCACGCCGCCCTCACGGGCCCGCAGCGGCAGGACGTGCCCCGGCCGGACCAGGTCCGACGGCTGCGTGGTCGGGTCGGCGAGCAGCCGGATCGTGTGGGCGCGGTCGGCGGCCGAGATGCCGGTGCTCACGCCCTCCTTCGCGTCCACCGTGACCGTGAAGGCGGTGCGGTAGGCGTCGGCGTTGGAGTGGTGCATCGGCGGGAGGTCCAGCCGGTCGCACTCGGAGTCGGTGATCGCGACGCAGACGTAGCCGGAGGTGTAGCGGACCACGAAGGACACCAGCTCCGGCGTGGCCTTCTCGGCGGCGAAGATCAGGTCGCCCTCGTTCTCGCGGTCCTCGTCGTCGACCACGACGACGGGCTTGCCCTCGGCGAGGTCCCGCAGCGCGCGCTCGATCCTCTCGAAGCCGTCCGACAGCCCGGCGGCCGCCGCGGCCCCCTGGTGAGCGATCTCGGTCACAGCGCACCGTCCTTCCGGGACTCGCCGAGGTACCCGGCGGTCAGCTTCTCCACGTACTTGGCGAGCACGTCCACCTCGAGGTTGACGGTGTCACCGGGCTTGCGCAGGCCGAGGGTGGTGTCGGCCAGGGTGGTGGGGATCAGCGCCACCGTGAAGGTGTCCCCGTCCGTGGCGGCCACGGTGAGCGAGACCCCGTCGACCGTGATCGAGCCCTTCTCCACGACGTAGCGGGAGAGCTCGGCGGGCAGGCCGAACCGCACCTCGTCGCTGCGCTCGCCGGGGTTGCGCTCCAGGATCGTGGCGACGCCGTCGACGTGGCCCTGCACGATGTGCCCGCCGAAGCGGCCGCCCGCCTGCAGCGCGCGCTCCAGGTTCACCCGGCCGCCCGCGGCGGCACCGCTGAGCGAGGTGCGCTTGAGGGTCTCGGGGACCAGCTCGAGGCGGAAGGTCTCGCCGCCGTCCGGCTCCACCACGGTGAGGCAACAGCCGTTCACCGCGATCGAGTCGCCGTGCCCCGCGTCGGAGGACACCACCGGTCCTCGCACGGTCAGCACGACCACCTCACCGGAGGACTGGACGTCGACGATCTCGCCGACCTCCTCCACGATCCCCGTGAACATCCGCCGTCCTCTCGCTGGGAGTCTCACCGCGCCGGTCGCGCGTCGACCAGCACGTCCGCGCCCACGACGCGCACCGTGTCCACCTGCAACCGCCTGATGTCGGCGATCGTTCCCACCCCCGCCGCGCCGAGGGCGGCGGGACCGGCCCCGAGCAGCGCGGGTGCGAGGTACGCCAGCACCCGGTCGACCCGTCCGGCCTGCACGAAGGCGCCTGCGAGCCGCGGGCCGCCCTCCAGCAGGACGTCGACGACACCGCGGTCGGCGAGCGCCTTGAGCACGTCGTCGGGTGACTGTGTCCGCAGGTGTAGCACGTCGGGTGAGCTGAGCCGCGAACCCGGGCCGAGGTCACTGTGGCCCACGACGACGCGGAGCGGCTGGTGCTCGCGCTCGGTGCCGTCCGGGTACCGGGCGGTCAGGGCCGGGTCGTCCGCCCGCGCGGTCCCCGTCCCGACGACGATCGCGTCGATGTGCGAGCGGAGCTCGTGCACCTCGGCGCGGGCCTCCGGACCCGTGATCCACCGGCTGGTGCCGTCCGCCGCGGCACTGCGGCCGTCCAGGGTGGCGGCCAGCTTCCACGTGACGTGCGGGCGCCCGGTCCGCACGCTGTGCAGCCAGGCGCGCAGCGGCCCGCCCGCGATGTCCAGGGCGCTCCAGGTCACGTCCAGCCCCGCGGCGCGGAGCCGCTCCGCTCCGCCTGCGGCGACGGGGTTCGGGTCGGCGGCGCCGATGTGGACCGCCTGTATACCGGCTGCACGGAGGGCTTCGGTGCACGGCGGCGTGCGGCCGTGGTGCGCACACGGCTCGAGCGTGACGACGGCGGTGCCGCCGCGGGCCCGCTCCCCCGCCTCGCGCAGCGCCACGACCTCCGCGTGCGGGCCGCCGGGCGGCTGGGTGGCGCCGACGCCGACGATCTCGCCCGCGGCGTCGAGCACCACGGCGCCGACGGGTGGGTTGGGGCTGGTCCGGCCGTGGACCTCGACGGACGCGGCCAGCGCGCGCCGCATCGCGTCCTCGACGGTCATCCGCTCCACCGGGGATGGGCCGCGACCGCCTTGTCCCGCAGCGCCGCGACCGCACGGGCGGGGTCCTCGGCGCCGTAGACCGCCGAGCCCGCGACGAAGCAGTCCACCCCGGCCTCCGCGGCGGCCTCGATCGTGGAGTCGGCGATGCCGCCGTCGATCTCGATCATCAGGGTCAGGTGCCCGGTGTCGACGAGCCTGCGCGCCTCGCGCACCTTGTCCAGCACCTCGGGCATGAACGACTGCCCGCCGAAGCCGGGCTCGACGCTCATCACCAGCAGCGTGTCGTAGTGCTTGAGCACCTCGACGTACCCGTCCAGCGGCGTGCCCGGCTTGAGCGAGAGCCCCGCCTTCGCCCCGGCGGCCCGCAGGTCCTTCGCCAGCATCACCGGGTCGCGGGCGGCCTCGACGTGCACGGTCACGTTGTACGCGCCCGCCTCGGCGTACCCGGGGGCCCAGCGGTCCGGGTCGTCGATCATCAGGTGGCAGTCCAGCGGTGTCTCGGTCGCCTTCAGCAGCGACTCGACGACCGGCAGCCCCAGCGTCAGGTTCGGGACGAAATGCGCGTCCATGACGTCCACGTGCAGCCAGTCCGCGCCCTGCACCCGCTCCGCCTCGTCGGCGAGACGGGCGAAGTCGGCGGCGAGGATGCTCGGGGCGATCAGGGGACGCACCCCCGCAGGCTACTGCGCTGCCCTGTGACCTTCCCGGTGACCTTCCCGCTCACAGGTACAGGTCACAGATCGTCAGGACGTGCGGCGCAGCAGGGTCAGGAACATCGCGTCCGTGCCCTGTCGGTGCGGCCAGAGCTGCACGTGGGGGCCGTCGCCGAGGTCCGGGACGCCGGGCAGGAACTCGCGCGCGTCGATCCGCTCCACACCGACGCCGAGGTCCTTGCGCCGGACGAGCCCGCCGACCACTCCCACCGTCTCGGCCAGGTGCGGGGAGCAGGTGACGTACGCCACCACCCCGCCCACCCGGACGTGACGCAGGGCGGCGAGGAGCAGCTCGCGCTGCAGCTTCGCCAGGCTGGAGACGTCCTCCGGCTTGCGTCGCCACCGGGCCTCCGGTCGGCGGCGCAGCGCGCCCAGGCCGGTGCAGGGGGCGTCGACCAGGACTCGGTCGAAGGCGGCGTCCGGCAGCGGGGCCTCGCGGCCGTCCGCGACGTGCACCGTCACCGGCAGCCCGTCGACGGCGCGCCGGACCAGGTCGGCGCGGTGTTCCGCGGGCTCGACGGCATCGAGCGTGCCGCCCTCCATCGCCACGATCCCGCCGAGCAGCGCCGCCTTGCCACCGGGACCCGCGCAGAGGTCCAGCCAACGACCACCGTCGTCCTCGACGGGGGCCTTGGTGAGCGCGAGCGCGACCAGCTGGCTGCCCTCGTCCTGCACCGCGGCGACACCCTCGCGGATGACGTCCAGCTCGCCGATGTCCCCGCTGCCCGGGTCGAGGTGCACGCCGTACGGCGAGTACGGGGCCTCGGTCCCGCCCGTGACCAGCGCGAGCTCCTCGGCGGTGATCTCCCCCGGCTTGGCCAGGAGGTGCACGGCGGGACGGGTGTCGTCCGCGGCGAGCGCCGCGGGCAGCTCCGCGTGGGAGCCGAGGGCGTCGGCGAATGCCTGTCCGATCCACTTCGGGTGGGCGTGCAGGAAGGAGGCGTTCCCGACCGGGTCCTCCTCGGCATCGGGCGCGAGCTCGGCGATCCACTCGTCGACGCCCTTGGCCGCGGCCGTCTCGGCGATCTTGCGTAGGATCGCGTTCACGAAGCCGGACGACGCCGAGCCCGCGATGCCGCGCACGATGTCCACGGTGGTCGCGACGGCCGCGTGCTGCGGCACCCGCATCCGCAGGATCTGGTAGGTCCCCAGGCGCAGCGCGTCGACGAGCGGGCCCTCGATGCGGTGCAGCGGCCGGTCGGCGCAGGCCTCGATCACGACGTCCAGCTGGCCCGCCGCCCGCAGGGTCCCGTAGCCGAGCTCGGTCGCCAGGGCGGCGTCGCGGTCCCGCAGCCGGTGGCGGCGCAGGATCGCCGGGAGGACGAGGTTGGCGTAGGCGTCCCGCTCCCGCACGGCCGTGAGCAGCTCGAACGCCGCGGAGCGCGGGCCGTCGCCCGACGGCGGCCCCTCCGGCTGGGACCGACGGCGCGGCGGCCCGGCGTTGCGGGGGCCGGGGGTGCGGTCGCGCCGCCCACCCCGGTCGTCGCGGGAGTACCCGCCGCGGCGGTCGCCGGCGGGACGATCGCCGCGGTCACCTCGGGGCCGGTCCCGGTCGTCCCGACGGGGGCGGTCGTCGCGGGGCCGGTCGTCGCGGCGGGGACGGTCGTCGCGGGCCCGGTCGTCACGCGGGCGCTCGTCACGGCGGGGACGCTCGTCGCGGGGCCGGCCATCCCGGCGGGGCCGGTCGTCACGCGGGCGCTCGTCGCGGGGCCGGTCATCCCGACGGGGCCGGTCGTCGCGGGGCCGGTCAGCGCGGGGCCGGTCATCCCGACGGGGACGCTCGTCGCGGGGCCGGTCGTCCCGGCGCGGTCGGTCGGCGCCGCGGTCGTTGCGCGGCCGGTAGCCGCCCTGGTCGTCACGCGAGCGGTAGCCGCCCCGATCACCCCCGGCACGGCCGCCCGCAGGGCGCTCACCCCGCGCCCCACCGCCGCGCCGATCGTCCCGGTCGCGGGCGGGACGGTCGTCACGGGAGGGCCGGTCGGCGCGCGAGGGACGGTCCCGGCCCCCGTCGGACCAGCCCGAACCCTGCCGGTCGCCCGAGCGTCCCGACCCGGACCCGCCGGAGCCGGGGCGGTCTCCGCGGCCGCTCTCGCCCCGGTCGTCCCGTTCGGGTCGTCCGCCGTCGGGCTCGCTCACGCACACTCCTCGTTCGTCCTCACGCACGAGGGTCGCTCGTGCCGTGCCCCCATGGTCCCAGGTGGCTCCCGCCCCCCGTCCCTCGGTGGCTCCGGCCCGCGGAGCTGCGCGAACTCGTCGCGGCCCGCGCGGCCAGACATTCGACTCATGAGACGAGACGTGCGACTCACGCCACTACACGTGCGACTCGCGCCATGACACGTGCGACTCGCGCGGCCACGCGTGCGACTCGCGCGGCAGCGCGTCCGGCCGCCCGGACCGGACGTGCAGCAGGTGGATCCCCAGCCCGCCGACCGTCGCACGGAAGGAGCCCAGCTCGTTCAGCCGCCGCTCGACGACCCGCCAGTCGTACTCCTCCGCCCAGTACCGACACAGCTCCTCGAGCCGGGCCGGCGCGACGCCCTGCGCGGGATCGGGGGCCTCGTCCGGCCAGCGCGTCGCCCGCAGCCGCCTGCGCAGGTCCGCGAGCTCGGCCTCGGGCACCTGGATCGGAAAGGGCTCGACGGCGGTCACCCGAGCCGCTCACCCTCGCCGATCCGGACGCCCCGCGCCCAGTCCGCGGCCGGCATCGCGCGCTTGCCGACGGGCCGCACCTCGCCCAGCTGCACGGGGACGGTCGCGGTGCCGACCAGCACCCGCTTCTTCTCCGCCCGCAGCTCGCCGGGCTCGAGCTCGACCTCCCCGGTACGGACCGGCGTGACCGGTCCGAGGCCCAGCCGCGCCTCCCGGAAGGAGCACCACGCCCCCGGCTCCGGGGTGACCGAGCGGACGAGCCGGTCGATCGCCAGGGCGGGCAGGGCGAAGTCGACCCGGGCGTCCGCCGCCGTGACCTTGGGGGCGAGCGAGACCCCGTCGACCGGCTGCGGGACCGCGCGCAGGGTGCCGTCCTCGAGGCCGTCCATGGTGGCCACCAGCAGCTGGGCGCCGGAGACCGCGAGCCGTCCGAGCAGGTCGCCGGTGGTGTCCCGGTCACCGATCGAGTCCGTGACGACGCCGAAGGTGGGCCCGGTGTCGAGCCCCTCCTCCAGCAGGAAGGTGGTGGCCCCGGTGATCTCGTCCCCGTGGCGGATCGCCGCCTGGACGGGCGCCGCCCCGCGCCAGGCGGGCAGCAGCGAGAAGTGCAGGTTGACCCAGCCGAAGCGGGGCACTTCCAGTGCGGCCCGCGGCACGAGCGCCCCGTACGCGACGACCGGTGCGCAGTCCGGCGCGAGCTCGACCAGTGCGTCGAGGAACTCCGGCTCGCGGGGCCTGGCGGGGGTGAACACCGGGACGCCGTGGGCGTCGGCCAGTTGCCCGATCGGCGACCGCACCAGCGACCGGCCGCGACCGGCGGGCGCATCGGGCCTGGTCAGCACGCCGACGACCTCGTGGCGGGGCGAGTCGAGCAAAGCCTGCAACGCGGGGACGGCGGGCTCCGGCGTCCCGGCGAAGAGCAACCTCATCGCGCCTTTCCGAACATCGGATGGGGGCTGACCTTCACGACCGGCTCGGCGCCGAACCACTGTGCCGCCCGGATCTCCGCCATCGCCTGCCTGCGGGTGTCCGCGTCCAGCCGATCGACGAACACCACGCCGTCCAGATGGTCGGTCTCGTGCTGGATCGCCCGGGCGAGCTTCGCCGTGCCCTCGACGCGGATCGGCTCACCGTGCACGTCCCAGCCGGTCGCGACGACGTTCGCCCACCGCCGACAGTCCCAGGCCAGCCCCGGGATGGACAGGCAGCCCTCGGGGCCGAACTGCTCCTCGGCGTCCGACGCGGTCCAGGTCGGGTTGACCAGGTGTCCCTCGGTCCCATCGACCGAGAACGTGAAGACCCGCAGCCCCACCCCGATCTGCGGCGCGGCCAGCCCGGCACCGCCCTCGGCGTGCATGGTGTCGGTGAGGTCCGCGACGAGCTTGCGCAGCTCGGCGTCGAACGTCGTGACCGGCACGGCGGCCGTGCGCAACACCGGATCACCGAACAGACGGACGGGCTGGACGGACACGGAACTCCCCACGGGTAGACGACCTCGTCGATTCTGCCAAACCCCTCAGCCGACCTCCGCCGGGTCCAGCCGCACCCGCACCGGATCCGGTGCCCTCCGCCCACTGCGCAGCGCCTGCGCGTCGTGCAGGTGCCGGGCGAGGGCGCGCCCCTCGGAGCGCGGGACCCGGAGCAGCGCGCGTTCGCGGACCTCGGGCACCTCGCCGGGCTCGTCCGGCGGGTCGATCTCGACGGGCCCGAGCACCTCGATCCGCGGTTCGGCCGCCAGCACCAGGTCCACCAGGTCCGCCACCGCGCCCGGGGTCCCCTCCACCGCGGCCATCCGGACGGCGGGCGGGAACCCGACCTCCGCCCGCCCCGCCAGCTCCTCCGCGGCGAACCCGGCGGGGTCCCACCGCACCAGGGCCTGCACCACCGGGATCCCGGAGTCGGCCACGATCACCACCCGGCCGCCCTCGGCATGCGGCCGGACCAGGGCGGACGCCGCGAGCCACTTCCGCAGCGCCTCCTCCTGCACCCGCAGGTCGGCCCGGGAGAGCATCGCCCAGCCGTCGAGCAGCAGGGCCGCGCCGTAGCCGCCGTCGACCGCGGGTTCCGCCCCCGGTGTGGCGACCACGATCTCCGGCTTGGCCTTCACCCGGTCCAGCACCGGCGCCCCACCGCCCGAGGAACGCACGGCGACCTGCGGGAACGCCCGCCCCAGCTCCTCGGCGGTGCGCCGCGAGCCGACCACCCCCGCCCGGAGCCTGCGCCCGCCGCACCCCCCGCAGCGGAAGGTCACCTCCGCGCGCCCGCACCATCGGCACGTCGGCAGGCCGGGATCGTGCTCCGAGCCGCCGCGCGGCAGCCCCAGCGGGCCCGCGCAGTGCCGACACCGCGCGGACTCGCGACAGCTCGCGCAGGACAGCCACGGCAGGTAGCCGGCGCGCGGGACCTGGACCAGCACCGGATGCCCCGCCGCGAGGGACTGCCGCGCCGCCTCGAACGCCACGCCGGGCACCCGGGCGGCGCGGGCGTCCGGGTCCCGGGCGAGCTGGGTGTCGGTCTCCCCGATCGCCGTGACGCGCGGTGCGGCGGCCCGCACCACGGCCCGGTCCGCGACGATCGCCGCCGCCCACGTCGACTCGACCAACAGCTGGGCCTCCGCCGTCCGAGAGAACCCGCCGACCAGCAGGGCCGCGCCCGCGGCATGGGCCCGGGCGATCAGCACGTCCCTGACCTGCGGGTACGGGGCGCGGGGTTCGGAGTGGGAGTCGTCCCCGTCGTCCCAGACGGCGAGCAGCCCGATCCGCTCGACGGGCGCGAACGCCGCCGACCGGGTCCCCACGACGACCCGCACCGCCCCCCGCCGCACCGCCAGCCACCGCCGGTAGCGCTCGGCGGGCCCGAGGTCGGCGGTGAGCGCCACCACGGCGCCCGCGCCGAACCGTGCGGCGAGCGCGGCGTGCATCGTGTCGACGTCCCGCTGGTCCGGCACCACGACGAGCGCCCCCCGGTCGGCGGTGAGCGCCGCCGCGGCCGCCTCGGCGAACCGCTCCGCCCAGGCCTCCCCGGGGAGCGCCTGCCACACGGCGTGGGCGGCCCGACCTCCGACCAGTGCGTCGAGGAAGGCGACGCCACGCTGGTAGCGGCCCCACCCGGCCGGATCCGGGGGCTCGACGGGCACGACCGCGCGGTCGGCCGGCACCTCCGCCTCCACCCGGGCGTGCCGCGGCGGCACCGCCATCCGCACGACGTCCGCGAACACCCCGGCGTACCGGTCGGCGACCGTGCGGCACAACGCCGCGACCTCGGGTGCGAGCACCGGCTCCGCCGAGACGACCTTGTCGACCCAGGCCAGCCTCCCGGTGTGCTCGGACTCCTCCGTGCGCTCCAGCAGGAAGCCGTCCACCAGGCGCCCGGCGAACCGGACGCGCACCCGCACCCCGGGCTGGGCCTGCTCGTCCAGGTGGGTGGGGACGCGGTAGTCGAAGGGCCGGTCGAGGTGGGGCAGCGGCATGTCCACGGCGACCCGCGCGATGGGCGCCACCGACGCGGCCGTCCACTCCCCGCGCGTCCGGCTCGCCGCCGACGGTCCGCGGCGCCCGGCGGCCCGCCGCCCGGCCCCGCGCGCGGGCGCGCCGAGGGTGGGCCCGGTCTCCGCCGGACCCGACCCCACACCACCCACCGCACCCACCGCGCTACTCACACACCCGTCCTACCCGACGGCCCCGACACTCCCGCGCGCCCCACCGCAGGCCGTCCACAGCCCCGCCGAACACACGGGCCCTCCGAACACGCAACCCCTCCGAACACACAGCCCGGCCGAAACGCACAAACGGCACTCCCGGACTGCGGGAGTGCCGTTCGGCGACGGAGTGGGCTCAGGCGCCCGCGGCCGACTTGAGGGCCGCCGCGCGGGAGGTGTCCTCCCAAGGCAGGTCCAGGTCGGCGCGGCCGAAGTGCCCGTACGCCGCGGTGGGCGCGTAGATCGGCCGCAGCAGGTCCAGGTCGCGGACGATCGCGGCCGGGCGGAGGTCGAACACCTCGGAGATGGCCGCCTCGATCTTGGCCGGGTCCACGTGCGCGGTGCCGAAGGTCTCCACGAACAGCCCGACCGGGGCCGCCTTGCCGATGGCGTAGGCGACCTGCACCTCGATGCGCTCGGCCAGGCCCGCGGCGACGACGTTCTTCGCCACCCAGCGCATCGCGTACGCGGCGGAGCGGTCCACCTTCGACGGGTCCTTGCCGGAGAACGCGCCGCCACCGTGCCGGGCGAACCCGCCGTAGGTGTCGACGATGATCTTGCGGCCGGTGAGCCCGGCGTCGCCCATCGGCCCGCCGATCACGAACCGGCCGGTGGGGTTGACCAGCAGCCGCACGTTCGAGGTGTCGAGGCCCAGGTTCGCGATCTCCGGCTGGACGATCTTCTCCAGCACGTCCGGCGCGAGCATCCCCTCGAGGTCGACGTCCGCCGCGTGCTGCGTGGAGAGCACCACGGTGTCCAGCCGGACGGCCTTGTCGCCGTCGTACTCGATGGTGACCTGGGTCTTGCCGTCCGGCCGCAGGTAGGGCAGCTCGCCGCTCTTGCGGACGGCGGTCAGCCGCCGGGCCAGCCGGTGCGCCAGCGAGATCGGCAGCGGCATGAGCTCGTCGGTGTCGGTGTTCGCGTAGCCGAACATCAGGCCCTGGTCGCCCGCGCCCTGGCGGGCGATCTCGTCCTCGCTGGCCTCGACCCGGCTCTCGTACGCGGTGTCGACGCCCTGGGCGATGTCCGGGCTCTGCGCGCCGATCGCCACGTTGACGCCGCAGGAGTTGCCGTCGAAACCCTTGGACGACGAGTCGTAGCCGATCTCGAGGATCGTGTCCCGGACCAGGCCGGGGATGTCCGCGTACGCCGCGGTGGTGACCTCGCCCGCGACGTGCACCTGGCCGGTGGTCACCAGCGTCTCGACGGCGACCCGGCTCTTCGGGTCCTCCTTGAGCAGCGCGTCCAGGATGGTGTCGCTGATCGCGTCGCACATCTTGTCCGGGTGACCCTCGGTCACCGACTCGCTGGTGAACAGCCGACGACCCACGTTCGCCACGCCCCACTCCGTTCCGTCCGGCACCCCTGTTCGCGGCTGCGAGGTGGGGGGCGCGCTCTAGCGTTTGTTCCGCCCGAGCCTAGAGGACGTTACCGACGGCGCGGCCGACACCGGTCCGAGTGGTGCCCCATCGTGCATCGCCGACCCCGGTGGTCACGCACCGTGGTGTCGCACTGCGACGCGCACTCCTTCGGGTGGTCCACCTCCGGGGTCGCGAATCGGTCACGGGGTCCGTCGTTGGGCCCCATGACATCGCGAACCGCCCCACGACCGGCACCGATCGCCGGAGTCCCCCGCGGGGCGAGTCATGATCCTCAGGAGAGTGCTCCCCATGAAGGCAAGCCTGCAGCGTCCCGGCCGCATCGCCGCGGCGGTGGGTGGCGCGGTCGCCGTCGGGGCCGCCGGACTGATGGCCGTCCTGGCCGGCACCGCGTCCGCGGCCACCCCCGGTGTCTGCACCGACAACGTCAACGTCCGCGCCGAGCCGGAGGCCACCGCCAAGATCGTCGCGGTCTGCGACCGCGGGACGAAGGTGGAGATCGGCGAGGAGCGCAACGGCTTCGTCCAGCTGGTTAACCTCGGCGGCTGGTCGGTCAAGGACTACGTCAAGGCGGACGCGGCGGCCCCGGCCGACCCGAACAAGCCCGCGGACGCGGGCCTCACCGCCCCGCAGGAGGACCCGGCCCCGGCCACCACCCCCGGCGCGGCCCCCGCTCCGGGCGCGGCCCCCGCCCCTGGCCAGGCCCCGGCCGCAGGCACCGCCGAGGACCCGGAGGAGGCCCCCGCGGCCGCTCCCGCCGAGGCCCCGGCCGAGCAGGAGAAGCCTGCCTCGTCCGGCGGGCTGGCCGGCCTGCTCGGCGGCTGATCCCGCTTCCACACCGACGGCACCTCGCGCGGCCTCGCCGCGGGGGTGCCGTTCGTGTGTGCGGGGCAGTGTCCCCGCGACCAGAGCGGCTGACAGCCCCCAGAGCCGTTCAGAGCCGTTCAGAGCCGTTCAGAGCCGTTCAGAGCCGTTCAGCGCCGTTCAGAGCCGCGCGGCCACCGCGTCCCAGAGCCGCGATGCGAGCAGGGCCTTGGAGCCCACCGGCACCGCGGTCTCGGAGCCGTCGGCGCCCAGCAGCCAGCCCTGGTTGTCGCTGTTCTCGAAGGCCCCACCCTCGCCGACCCAGTTGACGAGCAGCAGGTCGCAGCCCTTGGACGCAAGCTTGCGGCGCCCGTAGTCGAGGAACTCGGTGGTCTCGTCCCCGGTCTCGGCAGCGAAGCCGACGATCACCTGCCCCGGCTCCCGGGCCGCGACGAGCTCGGCGAGGATGTCCGGGTTGACCGCCAGGGACAGCGGCGGCGGCTCGGAGCCGTCCTTCTTGATCTTGTGGGTCGCGAGGCCGGAGGGCCGGAAGTCCGCGACGGCGGCGGACATCACCAGCGCGTCCGCGCCCTTCGCGGCCTCGTGCATGGCCTCGCGCATCTCCAGCGCGGACCCGACGCGGACGACCTCGACGGCGGCGGGGTCGGCCAGCTCGGCGGTGTGCCCGGCCACCAGCGTGACCCGGGCCCCGCGCTGCGCGGCCACCTTCGCCACCGCGTACCCCTGCCTGCCCGACGACCGGTTGCCCAGGAAGCGGACCGGGTCCAACGGCTCCCGGGTCCCGCCCGCGGACACCACGACCCGCCTGCCCTCCAGGTCGCGGGGCAGGGCGTCGGGCCGCTCCAGGAGCAGCCGCGCGAGCTCGGCGATCTCCGCCGGGTCGGCCAGCCGACCGGGGCCGGTGTCCTTGCCGGTCAACCGCCCCGAGGCGGGCTCCAGCACGACGCTCCCCCGCGCCCGCAGCGTGGCCACGTTCGCCCGGGTGGCCGGGTGCAGCCACATCTCGGTGTGCATCGCCGGGGCGAACACCACCGGGCAGCGGGCCACGAGCAGCGAGCCGGTGAGCAGATCGTCCGCCCGCCCCGCCGCGGCGCGGGCCAGCAGGTCCGCGGTGGCGGGCGCGACGACGACGAGATCGGCCTCCTGGCCCAGCCGCACGTGCTGCACCGACGGGACGTCGGTGAACACGCCGGTGTGGACCGGCTGGCCGGACAGCGCCTCGAACGTGGCCGCGCCCACGAAGTTGAGCGCGGACTCGGTGGGGACGACCCGCACCGAGTGACCGCTCTCGGTCAGCCGCCGGAGCAGCTCCGCGCTCTTGTAGGCGGCGATGCCGCCCGCGACCCCCAACAGGACACGCGGCCGGTCGCTGTCAGCGGTGCGGTCGATCGTGCGGCCCATCGTGCGGGAGGACTACTCGCCCTCGGTGTGCTCGAGCAGCCCGGCCTGGATCTCGCGCATGGCGATCGACAGCGGCTTCTCGCGCGGGCCCGGCTCCACGAGCGGGCCGACGTACTCCAGCAGGCCCTCGCCCAGCTGGGAGTAGTAGTCGTTGATCTGCCGGGCGCGCTTCGCCGAGTAGATCACCAGCGCGTACTTCGACGACACCTTGTCCAACAGGTCGTCGATCGGCGGGTTGGTGATGCCCTCGGGAAGGGCTCCGGCCACAGGGCCGGTCAGCGGCATGCTCACTCGGATACTCCAAAGACGGTGGATCGCGCAGGATCGTTCCTGGGTGCGACCAGCAACTCTACCAACCGGTCGACGACGGCCTGCACCTCGTCGTTGACCACGACGACGTCGAACTCCGACCGGGCCGCCATCTCCTCGACCGCGGTGCGCAGCCTGCGCTCCCGGACCTCGGCGGTCTCGGTGCCCCGGTCGGTCAGCCTGCGGGCCAGCTCCTCGAACGAGGGCGGCTCCACGAACACGGTGACCGAGTCCGGCACCGCCGCCTTGACGGAGCGGGCGCCCGCGAGGTCGACCTCGACGAGCACCGGGTGCCCGGCGGCGAGCTCGCGCTCGACGGGCTCCCGCGGGGTCCCCGAGCGCTGCAGGCCCCCGTGCACCTCGGCCCACTCGAGCAGGTCGCCCGCCTCGATCAGCCGGTCGAACTCCGCGGGGGACACGAAGTGGTAGTGGACCCCCTCGACCTCCCCCTCCCGCGGGGCCCGCGTGGTCGCGGACACCGAGAAGTGGAGGTCGGGGAGCTCCGCGCGGAGCCGGTCGACGATGCTGCTCTTGCCGACCCCGGAGGGCCCGGCCAGCACCATCAACCGGCCCCGAGACGTGCCCATGGACGGGACCGTCAGGAGGGGAACTCGGTCAGCAGCGCCTTGCGCTGCCGCTCGCCCAGCCCGCGCAGCCGACGGCTGGGGGCGATCTCCAGGCGCTCCATGATCTGCGCGGCACGGACCTTGCCGACGCTGGGCATGGCCTCGAGCAGGGCCGACACCTTCATCTTGCCGAGCACCTCGTCGGTGTCCGACTGCTTGAGCACCTCGGCGAGGGTGATCCCGCCACGCTTGAGGCGGTCCTTCAGCTCTGCCCGGGCCCGGCGGGCGGCCGCGGCCTTCTCCAACGCGGCGGCACGCTGTTCCTCGGTCAGCTGGGGAAGGGCCACGGTCTCCTCCGTCTTTCGTCTTGCGTGAGGGCGATCACCCGGCGTGCGATCACCGTCCCCGGGTCAGGTCTCGCCGGGGCCGGGAGCGAACGTACCCACGCACCCGTCCGGGGCGCCATCGGGGGTGCCACCTGTGGGTTTGATCCCACACCGGCGGCCGTTCACACCCGTCCGGGTGATACCACGACAGACGGCCCGGAGGCCAGGACGACCCGCGCCGAGAGGGCTCGGCGGCGGTGGCGTCGGTCACTCCCGCCGCTACCCGGCCTGCTCCACCGGGCGCAGCGCCCGCAGCCGGGCCGGGGTGAGGTCCTCCTTGTTGATGTACGCCACGGCGCCGCACGCCGACGCGTCCCCCGGGAGGTCGTCGAGGTCGTAGGTCGACAGCAGCACGACCAGCGCGGACGGGTCCACCGCCAGGAGCCGCCGGGTGGCCTCGATCCCGTTGATCCCGGGCAGGTTGATGTCCATCAGCACCACGGCGGGCCGCAGCCGGGCGGCCACCTCGACGGCCTGCTCACCGGTCTCGGCCTCCGCCGCGACCCGCCATCCTCCGACCATCCCGACGACCGTGCGCGCCACGGTCCGGAAGGGCCGCTGGTCGTCCACGATCAGGACGTCCACGGGCTCCCCCACCACACACCTACCTCCGTGCTCCCCGACGGGGCCTCGCCGACCCTGTTCGGGAAAGCGTGACGGGCGCGGCGACGGCACACCAGGGTGCCACCACCCCCTCCGATCGGGTGAACGGAGTATCAGGAGACGGTCAGCGCCCTCGCGAGCTCGTCCCGCTGGGTCTCCGCGGCCCCGCGCAGGGCCGACACCGTGGGACCGGCCCGCAGGATCGACCGCGAGGCGGCGGGCAGGACGAGCCCTCGCAGGCCCGCGAAGCGCTCCGCGACGTCCCGGGGGGTCGCACCCTGGGCCCCGAGCCCCGGGGCCAGCACGGCGCCGTTCAGGGCCCCGAGCTCCAGCCCGTGGTCGTGCGTCGCCCCGACGACGACGCCCACCCCGCCGAGCGGGTCCGCTCCGGCGTTGCGGGCGGCGGCGCCGTCGACCATCGACTGGGCGACGGTGGTGCCGTCGACCGAGGCCAGCTGGACCGACGCCCCCTCGGGGTTCGAGGTCCGGGCCAGCACGAACAGGCCGCGGCCCGCCTCCTCGGCGGCCCGGAGGGCCGGCTCGAGCGAGCCGAACCCGAGATAGGGCGACACCGTGACGGCGTCCGCGCCGAGCGGGGCGCCGACGCCGAGGTAGGCGTCCGCGTAGCCGTCCATGGTGGAGCCGATGTCCCCGCGCTTGACGTCGAGCACCGACAGCGTGCCGCTGCCCGCCAGGCCGGCGAGGGTCTGCTCCAGGACCGCGATCCCCCGCGACCCGTGCCGCTCGAAGAACGCCGACTGCGGCTTGACCGCGGCCACGTGCCCGGCCAGCGCCTCCACCGCCGCCGCACAGAACCGGGAGAGCCCGTCCGCGTCGTCCGTCAGGCCCCACTCGGCCAGCAGGGCCGGATGGGGGTCGATCCCCGCGCACAACGGCCCGAACCGCGCGACGGCGGCCGCCAACCGCTCCCCGAAGCTCACGACCGTGCCTTGCGCAGCGCCGCGTGGGCGTCCTGCAGGCTCCGCACGCCGATGTCGCCGCGCTGCATCGCCTCGATGCCCTGGACCGCGGCGCCCGCGCCCTGGACCGTCGTGATGCACGGGACGCCGCGGCTCACCGCGGCGGCGCGGATCTCGTAGCCGTCGACGCGCGGGCCGGAGTTGCCGTACGGGGTGTTGATGATCAGGACGACGTCCCCGGCCAGGATCTGGTCGACGATCGTCTGGCCCTGCTCGCGCTCGGAGTGCTTGCGCACCACCGTGGTCCGGATCCCGTGGCGGCGCAGCACCTCCGCGGTGCCCTCGGTGGCCAGGATCTCGAAGCCGAGGTCCGCGAGGCGGCGCACCGGGAACACCATGGCGCGCTTGTCCCGGTCCGCCATGGACACGAAGACCTTGCCCGAGGTCGGCAGCGAGCCGTAGGCCGCGGCCTGCGACTTCGCGAACGCGGGCCCGAAGGACGCGTCGATGCCCATGACCTCGCCGGTCGACTTCATCTCCGGGCCGAGCAGCGGGTCCACGCCCTGGCCGTCGGGGGTGCGGAATCGGTTGAACGGCAGCACCGCCTCCTTGACGGCCACCGGGGCGTCGGCGGGGAGGTCCACGCCGTCGCCCACCGTGGGGAGCATGCCCTCCGCCCGGAGGTCCTCGATGGACGCGCCGAGCATGATCCGCGCCGCGGCCTTGGCCAGCGACACCGCGGTCGCCTTCGACACGAACGGCACCGTGCGCGAGGCCCTCGGGTTGGCCTCCAGGACGTAGAGCGTCTCGCCGTGCAGGGCGTACTGGACGTTGAGCAGGCCCTGCACCCCGACGCCGTGCGCGATGGCCTCCGTGGAGGTCCGCACGGCCTCGAGCACACTGCGCCCCAACGTGATCGGTGGCAGCGTGCAGGACGAGTCGCCGGAGTGCACCCCGGCCTCCTCGATGTGCTCCATCACGCCGCCGATGAAGACCTCCTCGCCGTCGCACAGGGCGTCGACGTCGATCTCGATGGCGTCGTCGAGGAACTTGTCCACGAGCACCGGGCGGTCCTGGCTGATCGTGGTGGCGCGGGCGATGTAGCCGGCCAGCGTGGCGTCGTCGTAGACGATCTCCATGCCACGCCCGCCCAGCACGTAGGAGGGCCGCACGAGCACCGGGTAGCCGATGCGCGCCGCGATCTCCCGGGCCTGGTCGAAGCTGGTCGCCATGCCGAACGCGGGCGCGGGGAGCCCGGCGCGCCGCAGCACCTCGCCGAACGCCCCGCGGTCCTCGGCGAGGTCGATCGCGGCGGCGGACGTGCCCACCACGGGGACCCCGGCCGCGGTCAGCCGCGCCGCGAGACCCAGCGGGGTCTGCCCGCCGAGCTGCACGATCACCCCCGCGACGTCCCCGGACTCCTGCTCGGCGTGCACGACCTCGAGGACGTCCTCGAAGGTCAGCGGCTCGAAGTAGAGCCGGTCCGCCGTGTCGTAGTCCGTCGACACGGTCTCCGGGTTGCAGTTGACCATCACGGTCTCGAAGCCCGCCGCCCGCAGCGCCTGCACGGCGTGCACGCAGGAGTAGTCGAACTCGATGCCCTGCCCGATCCGGTTCGGCCCGGAGCCGAGGATCAGCACCTTCCGCTTCTCCGTCTGCGGGGCGATCTCCGACTCCGCCGACGGGTCCGTCTCGTAGGCGCTGTAGTGGTACGGCGTCTTCGCCGCGAACTCCGCGGCACAGGTGTCGACGGTCTTGTAGACGGGCCGGATGCCGAGCCGGTGCCGCAGCGACCGGACGCCGTCCTCGCCCGCGAACTCGGGGCGGATGGCCGCGAGCTGGCGGTCGGAGAACCCGGCCCGCTTGGCACGGCGCAGCAGGGTGGCGTCGAGCACCGGCGCCGCCTCGATCTCCGCGCGCTGCTCGCCGAGCAGCTGGATCTGGTCGAGGAACCACGGGTCGATGCCCGAGAGCGCCGCGACCTCGTCGATGGACCGGCCCGCCCGCAGCGCCCGCTCGACGGTGTAGATCCGGCCGTCCGTGGGCCTGCGGATCTCCTCGTCGGTCGGCGGCTCGGCCGGGTCCGGGGTGGTCCAGAAGCCCGCGGCGGTGCGCTCCATGGAGCGCAGCGCCTTGCCGAAGGCCTCCTGGAAGGACCGGCCGATCGCCATGGCCTCGCCGACGGACTTCATCGTCGTGGTGAGCTCGGTGTCCGCGCCGGGGAACTTCTCGAACGCGAACCGCGGGATCTTGACGACGACGTAGTCCAGCGTGGGCTCGAACGCCGCCGGGGTCTCGCCGGTGATGTCGTTGGTGATCTCGTCCAGGGTGTACCCGACGGCCAGCTTCGCGGCGATCTTCGCGATCGGGAACCCGGTGGCCTTCGACGCCAGCGCCGACGACCGCGACACCCGCGGGTTCATCTCGATGACGACGAGCCTGCCGGTCTGCGGGTGGACGGCGAACTGGATGTTGCAGCCGCCGGTGTCCACACCGACCTCGCGCAGCACGGCGATGCCGACGTCGCGCATGTGCTGGTACTCGCGGTCGGTCAGCGTCATCGCGGGCGCGACGGTGATCGAGTCGCCGGTGTGCACACCCATGGGGTCGATGTTCTCGATGGAACAGACGACGACCACGTTGTCCGCGTGGTCCCGCATGAGCTCGAGCTCGTACTCCTTCCAGCCGAGCACCGACTCCTCGATGAGGACCTCGGTGACCGGGGAGGCCGCGAGCCCGCCGCCCGCGAGCCGCTCCAGGTCCTCCTCGGTGTGCGCCATGCCGGAGCCGAGCCCGCCCATGGTGAACGACGGCCGGATGACGACCGGCAGCCCCAGCTCGCCGACGGCGGCCCGGACCTCGGCCATGGAGTGGCACACCGCGGACCGCGGCACGTCGCCGCCGATCTTCTGGACCAGCTCCTTGAACTTCAGCCGGTCCTCGCCGCGTTCGATGGCGTCGACGTCGGCACCGATGAGCTCCACGCCGTAGCGCTCCAGAACCCCGTTCTCGTGCAACGCGATCGCGGTGTTCAGCGCGGTCTGGCCGCCCAGGGTGGCCAGGATGGCGTCCGGGCGCTCGGCGGCGATGACCTTCTCGACGAAGTCCGGGGTGATCGGCTCGACGTAGGTGGCGTCGGCGAACTCCGGGTCGGTCATGATCGTGGCCGGGTTGGAGTTGACCAGCGAGACGCGGATCCCCTCGGCACGTAGCACGCGGCAGGCCTGGGTGCCGGAGTAGTCGAACTCGCAGGCCTGGCCGATGACGATCGGGCCGGAGCCGATCACCATGACGTGCTTGATGTCCTCGCGGCGGGGCATCAGTGGTTCTCCTCGATCAGGGCGTGGCGTCCGCTGGGCCGACGGTGGTCCTCCATCAGCGCGCAGAAGCGGTCGAACAGGTCCGCGGCGTCGTGCGGGCCCGCGGCGGCCTCGGGGTGGTACTGCACGGAGAAGGCCGGGAAGTCCACTCCCGCAAGGCCTTCCACGCACCCGTCGTTCGGGCAGGTGTGGGTGATCACCGCGTCGCCGTAGGGCGTCGCGAACCGCTCCCCCGCCGTGCCCTCGACCGCGAAGCCGTGGTTCTGCGAGGTGATCGCCACGCGCCCGGTGGCGTGCTCGACGACCGGGATGTTGATCCCGCGGTGCCCGTAGCGGAGCTTGTAGGTGCCCCGGCCCAGCGCGCGGCCGAGGATCTGGTTGCCGAAGCAGATGCCGAACAGCGGGATGCGCTGCTCCAGGATCGCCTTCGTCAGCGCGACCGGCGCGTCGGCGGTGGCCGGGTCACCGGGGCCGTTGGAGAGGAAGAAGCCGTCCGGGCTCACCGCGAGGACGTCCTCGAGGGTGGACCCCGCCGGGAGCACATGGGTCTCGATGCCGCGCTGGGCCATCATCCGCGGGGTGTTGAACTTGATCCCGACGTCCAGCGCCGCGACGGTGAACCGCTTCTCCCCCAGCGCCTCCACCACGTACGACGAGCCCGTGGTGACGGCGCCGTAGAGGTCGGCGCCCGCCATCCCGGGGCTCTGCTGCACCCGCTGCACCAGCTCGTCGTCGGCCGGGAGCGTGGCGCCGGAGAACACCCCGGCCCGCATCGCCCCGCGCTCGCGCAGGTGCCGCACGACCGCGCGGGTGTCGATCCCGGCGATGCCCACGATCCCCTGGGTGCGCAGCGCCGCGTCCAGCGTGCCCGTCGAGCGCCAGTTCGACGGGCGGCGGCTGGGGTCCCGCACGGCGTACCCGGCGACCTGGATGCCGGTCGACTCGTCGTCCTCGGCGTTCCACCCGGTGTTGCCGATCTGCGGCGCGGTCTGCACCACGATCTGGCGGTGGTACGACGGGTCCGTCAGGGTCTCCTGGTAGCCCGTCATCCCGGTGGTGAACACGGCCTCGCCGAAGGCCTCGCCCTCGGCCCCGAAGGGCTCGCCGCGGAAGATCCGGCCGTCCTCGAGGACGAGTACAGCGCTAGTCATGCCACTACCTTCCCGTCCCGGGCCGTGATCCGGCCACGCAGAACCGTCGCCACCACCGCTCCGGGCAGCCGCATTCCCTCGTACGGCGTGTTCGCCGCCTTGCTCGCCAACGCCGCGCCGCGGACGGTCCACTGGGCCTCCGGGTCGACCAGACAGAACGTCGCAGGCTCCCCGACGGCGATCGGGCGCCCCTGGTCCGGCAGCCTCCCGATCTCCGCGGGCCGCTCGCTGAGCACCCGCGCGACGCCCCGCCAGTCCAGCAGCCCCGGCTCGACCATCGTGTGGATCACCACGGACAGCGCGGTCTGCAGACCCAGCATGCCGGGCCGGGCCGCCGCCCACTCGGCGTCCTTGTACTGCTGCGCGTGCGGCGCGTGGTCGGTCGCGACGACGTCGATCACCCCCTCGGCCAGCGCCTCGCGCATGGCCTGGGTGTCCGCCCCGGTGCGCAGCGGCGGGTTGACCTTGTTGACGGGGTCGTAGCCGGTCAGCCGCCCGTCCGTCAGGAGCAGGTGGTGCGGCGTGACCTCGGCGGAGACCCGCACACCCTGTGCCTTCGCCTGCCGCAGCACCGCGATCGAGTGCAGCGAGGACACGTGGCAGACGTGCAGGTCCGCCCCGGCCTCGCGGGCCAGCGCGCAGTCCCGCGCGATCACCGTCTCCTCGGCGGTCGCGGGCCAGCCCTGCAGACCCAGCCGGGCGGCGACCGCGCCCTCGTGGGCCTGCGCGCCGCCGGTGAGCCGGTGGTCCTCGGCGTGCTGGGCGATGACGACGTCCAGCGCGCTCGCGTACTCCAGCGCCCGCCGCATGACGAGCGGGTCGTTCACGCAGCGGCCGTCGTCGGAGAACATCCGCACCTGGGCACGGGACGCGGCCATGGTGCCGAGCTCGGCGAGCTTCTCGCCCCTCAGCCCGGCGGTGACCGCGCCGACGGGGTGGACGTCGACCAGGCCGACCTCCTCGCCGCGGCGCCGCACGTGCTCGACGACGACCGCGGTGTCCGCCACCGGGTCCGTGTTCGGCATGGCGAAGACGGCCGTGAACCCGCCGAGCGCGGCCGCGTGCGACCCGGTCTCGACGGTCTCGGACTCCTCGCCGCCCGGCTCGCGCAGGTGGACGTGCAGGTCGACGAGCCCGGGGAGCAGGACGTGCCCGCCCGCATCGAGGGTCTCGGCGGTCTCGTCCCCGGTCAGGCCGGAGCCGATCTCCACGACGACGCCGTCGTCCACGAGGAGGTCGACGGCGTCCTCGCCGTAGGGCTTGGCGTTCTTGATCAGGAGAGTCATTCGGGGGCTCCGGCGAGCAGGTGGTAGAGGACGGCCATCCGCACGTGCACGCCGTTGCGCACCTGGGCGAGGACCTTGGCGTTGGCGGAGTCGGCGACGGCGGGCGCGATCTCCATGCCGCGCACCATCGGGCCGGGGTGCAGCACCGGGGCGCCGTCAGGCAGCAGTCCGAGCCGGTTCTCGTTGAGCCCGTAGGCGATCGCGTACTCGCGGGCGCTCGGGAAGAACCCGCCGTGCATCCGCTCGGCCTGCACCCGCAGCATCATCACGGCGTCGAGCGCGGGCAGCTCCGCGTCGAGGTGGTGGCTGACCCGGCACGGCCACTCGGCCACACCGGTGGGCAGCAGGGTCGGCGGCGCGATCAGCACGACCTCCGCGCCCAGGGTGGACAGCAGCAGCACGTTGGACCGGGCGACCCGGGAGTGCAGGACGTCGCCGACGATCCCGATCCGGCGCCCGGCGATGGAGCCGAGCGAGTCCCGCAGGGTGGCCGCGTCGAGCAGCGCCTGGGTGGGGTGCTCGTGCGTGCCGTCCCCGGCGTTGACGACGCTGGTGTGCGTGCCGGTGGTCGCGGCGTCCTTGTCCGCCCAGCCCGCGATCCGGTGGGCGGCGCCCGAGGCGGGGTGCCGCACGATCACGCAGTCCGCGCCCATCGCCGAGACGGTGAGCGCGGTGTCCCGCAGCGACTCGCCCTTCGAGACCGACGAGCCCTTCGCGCTGATGTTGATCGTGTCCGCGCTCATCCACTTGCCCGCGATCTCGAAGGAGACCCGGGTGCGGGTGGAGTCCTCGTAGAACAGCGTGACGACGGTGCGCCCGCGCAGCGTGGGGAGCTTGCGGACCTCGCGGCCCAGCAGGGTCTCCTTGAGCCGGGCGGCGGTGTCCAGCAGACCGGTCGCGGTGGCCGCGTCCAGGTCCGCCACGGACAGCAGGTGCTTCACTCGGGGGCCTCTCCGCTCTCGATCCCGCGCTCGGTCCCGGGCTCGGTCCCGCGCTCGATGAGCACCCCGTCGGCACCGTCGTGCTCGGTGAACCGGACGAGGATCCTCTCCGACCGCGAGGTGGGGACGTTCTTGCCGACGTAGTCCGCCCGGATCGGCAGCTCCCGGTGTCCGCGGTCGACCAGCACGGCCAGCTGGACCGCGCGGGGGCGGCCCTCGTCCCGCAGCGCGTCGAGGGCGGCGCGGGTGGTGCGGCCGGACATCAGCACGTCGTCGACCAGGACGACGAGCTTGCCGTCGATCCCGCCCTCCGGCACCGCGGTGTCCTCCAGCGCGCGGGCGGGGCCGCGGCGCAGGTCGTCCCGGTAGAGGGTGGCGTCGACCGACCCGACGGCCGGCGCGGCGCCGGTGAACTCGGTGATCGCGGCGGCGAGCCTGCGGGCGAGTGTGGCGCCGCGGGTGGGGATGCCGAGGAGCACGAGGTCCGCGGTGTTGTCCGGACCGAAGGCCGTCTTCTCGATGACCTGGTGCGCGATGCGCGCGATGGTGCGGGTGACGTCGGCGGCGCTGAGCAACTCCCGCGCACCGACGTCCCCGCGGCGTGGTTCCGCCACGAGGATCTCTCCTTTCCCGCCTCACGGGACGGGGTTAAAGGATGTGTCCGGTCGACCCTAGCAAGCGTCCTTCCGGGTCACGGCGAGGCGTCCGGCGGTCACGGCCGCATCACGATCTCGGCGACCGGGGCGGCTGGCGACACGTGACACCCCGGCGCGTCGGGGACGGCTCCGGAGGGTCACCGCGGGTACGGTCACCCAGCGCCACACCCACACGGCCACCACGCGTACCAGCGGGTGCCGTGCGTCGATCATCCGCAGCCGCGGGGATCGAGTGGATACCGCCGTCGAGGGACGAACCGTCCTTCGTTCGGGTGAGAAACCCTCACCGGGCACCCGTCCGGGGCGACCCGGCTTGACCTGCGCCGCGACACCGGCGCATGATTACTCTGCGTATTGATCGACAGTGGCGAGGGTGGCCACTGCGGTCGACAGGTCCACCGGCCGAACGGTCGGGATCGACCAGGAATGAGGAGATCGCCACATGGGCGACTACGCCAAGGCGCTCGGGGGCAAGCTCCGGGCCATCCGGCAGCAACAGGGGCTGTCGCTGCACGGCGTCGAACAGAAGTCGGGCGGCCGCTGGAAGGCGGTCGTCGTGGGGTCCTACGAGCGGGGTGACCGCGCGGTCACCGTGCAGAAGCTCGCCGAGCTGGCCGACTTCTACGGCGTCCCCGTGGCCGAGCTGCTCCCCGAGGGCCGGGTCCCGTCCGGTTCGGAGCCGGCCACGAAGATCGTCATCAACCTCGAGCGGCTCCAGCAGCTGCCCGCGGACAAGGTGGGCCCGCTGGCCCGTTACGCCGCCGCGATCCAGTCCCAGCGCGGCGACTACAACGGCAAGGTCCTCTCCATCAGGGCGGAGGACCTGCGGTCGTTGGCGATCATCTACGACATGACGCCGGGCGAGCTGACCGACCAGCTCATCGACTGGGGCGTACTGCCCCCGGAGGCCCGGCCCTCCCACCGGGTCGACTAGACCCGGTACCCACCGCGGGCCACTCCCAGGCCCGCGCATCGGTTCGGCACCGTGCACCGGGGAAGGGCGCACGGCACCGGACCCGACGACGACGGCGGCGGTCCCCCACGGGCCGCCGCCGTCGTCGTCCCCGGGACCGGGTGCAGGGTCGGTGCGGGGTCTACGGACCAGGCTCTCCTGCCGGTCGCGGCCCGTCTGCTCGAGGGCGGGTCGGGGCGGGTTCGGCGATCGTCATCCGGCCTCCGCCGAGGCCGCGGAGCCGGGGTTCCAGCCCCCGAGCAGTGTCCGGAGCCCGCTCACCAGGTCCAACGGCGAGTCGATCATGACATGGTGGGCCGCGGCCGGGATCTCGATCACCGGCACCCCGCCGCCCAGCCGGTCCCGCATCCGCTCGGCCATCGCCGGGGGCACCAGGCCGTGCTCCGCCCGGAACAGGGCGACCCGGCATGCCGGGCGGCCGAGCTCGCCGAGGGTCAGCCCGTCACGGGCGAAGACCCGCGGATCGAACTTCCAGGACCACCCGCCGTCCACCGCGCGCACCGAGTGCTCCGCGATGTGGGCCAGCACGGCGGGCTCGCCGTCCTGGCGGGGGACGGTGCGGAAATGCCGGACCGCCTGCGCGCGGTCGCGGTAGACGCGCGGCGGGACGAACGCGAGCCGCCGGTGGTGTGCCTGCGCCTCCGCGGCCGCGGAGCGCAGCGGGCTGTCGATCGCCACGACCCCGCCGAGCCGCTCGCCGAAGTCCCGGGCGGCGAGCAGCGCGACGAGCCCGCCCATGCTGTGCCCCAGCACGATCGGCCGTTCCGCGAGCCCGGCGCCGTCGGCGACCCGCACGACCTCGTGGGCCCACCGCGCGAGTGCGTACGCGGGCCTGTGGCCGGAGTCGCCGTGCCCGGACAGGTCCAGCGCGACCACCCGACGCCGCTCGTGCCCCACCAGCAGCGGGCCCAGATGGTCCCACCAGCGAGCATGGGCGGCGCTGCCGTGGACGAGGATCACGCCCTCGCCGGGCGGCCCCCAGGCCCGGAAGGCGATGTCGGTGCCGTCGACGGCCACGGTGCCGGTCTCGGGCTCGATGGCCAGGGCGGCGGCCAGCCAGTCCGGTGTCTGCGACCGGTCTGCCGGGTCGGAGGTCATCGAGCCGCTCCGGGAGCACGATGGTCGGCGGGACCGTCGGTGTCGCCGGTGTCACCGCTGTCGCCCGCGGCGTCGTTGGCGGCGTCGTTGGCGGCGTCGCCGATGCCGCGCGCGGCGAGGGCCTCGCCCAGCTCGTCGGCGTGCCGCAGCGTCCGCACCACGAACGGCACCGCGAAGGCGGTCGGCGAGCGTCCCGCCCCGCGCGCGACGGCGGCCTCCCGCACCGACCCCGCGATCGCCGCCAGGGTCCCGACGGCCTGCACGGTCAGGCCCACGAGCAGGCCGAGCTGCTCGGGTCGCACCCCGAAGCGCCGGAGCGGGCCGAGGCCGTGCTCGACCGCCGCGACCACCGCGTCGATCCGGGTCGTCAGGGTGAAGAGGTTCGCCGCGGCGAGCGCGGCGACCAGCCGCAGCACGGTGACGAGCGCAGGCTCCAGCCCCACCAACCAGAGCTGCAGCCCGCCCACCAGCACCGCGAGGACGATCAGCAGCCGCAGGACCTGCCACACCCGGGTCCACGGCGGCCGCGCGACGAGGTATCCGAGGGCCGCCACCCCGCACGCGCCGGCGAGCCACGGCACGGTCCCGATGATCACCACGACCGTCACGAAGACCATGAGCCCCAGCAGCTTCGGCCCCGCAGGCGTGCGGTGCAGCGGGCTCGTCCCGGGGGCGTAGAGGCCCAGTGGGTTCATGCGACCAGGTCCCGGTAGTGGCGGATGGCCGGTGCCGGGGCGTCGTCGGCGACGACCTTGCCGCCGTCGAGCACGACGACCCGGTCGAAGTCCGCGAGCAGGTCCAGGTCGTGGGTGACCACCAGGACCTGCTGGCGCAGGCCGCGCAGGATCTCCGCGAACCGCCGGGTGTTGCGCAGGTCGAGCAGGGTGGTGGGCTCGTCGCAGACCAGGACGTCCGGGTCGAGGGCGAGCATCCCGCACAGGGCCAGCAGCTGCTTCTGACCGCCGGAGAGCTGGTGGGCGGGATGGTCGGCGTACCCCTCCAGGCCGTGGGCGGCGAGCACCTCGGCGGCCCGTGCCGCCCTGTCGGCCCGGTTGCGCACGGTGCGGCGCAGGGAGAACGCGACGTCCTCCCCCGCCGTCGGCATGACGATCTGGCTGTCCGGGTTGGTGAAGACGAACCCGACCCGCCGTCGGACGGCGGCGCCCTGCTCGGTCGGGTCCAGCCCGTCGACGAGCACCCGGCCGGAGGTCGGGCGGACCAGGCCGTTGACCATCCGGGCCAACGTGGACTTTCCGGACCCGTTGGCGCCCACGAGACCCACGCGGTGCTCGGGGAGGGCGAGGGTGACGTCGTCGAGCACGGTGCGGTCGTCGTAGCGGTGCCCGACGGACTCGTAGGTGATCATGCGGTGCTCATCCCACGGCCTCCCAGAGCGCCGCGACGCCGACCCCGCCGCCCGCGGACAGCGCCGTGAGACCGAGTTCCCCGCGCCCCCCGCGACCCTCGCGCACGAGCCGGGTGAACAGCCGCACCACCAGGACCGCGCCGGAGGCTCCCCAGGGATGGCCGAGGGCGATGGCACCGCCGTCGGGGCTCACGGTCTCCTCGTCGATCCCGGCCGCGTCGAGGCAGGCCAGGGCCTGCCCGGCGAAGGCCTCGGTGAACTCGGTGACCGCCGGGGTGCCGTGCTCCAGGACGGCACGCATCGCGGGCGCCGCCCCGAGGCCCAGCCGGTTCGGGTCCACCCCGGAGGTGGCGCTCGCGACGAGCCGCAGTCCCGGGACACCGAGCCGCCGCCGGGTCTCCTCGTCGACGACCAGCACCGCGGCCGCACCGTCGCTGACCGGGCAGGAGTTGGCGGCGGTGGCGGTGCCGTCCGGGGTGAAGGCGGGCCGGAAGCGGGCCAGCCGCTCGACGGTGAACCCCGCGCGGGGACGCTGGTCGCGGTCGGCTCCCCCGGTCTCCACGATCTCGGCGGCGAACCGGCCCGCCCGCTGGGCGGCGACGGCACGCTCGTGGCTGCGCAGCGCGAAGCGGTCCTGCCGCTCCCGCGTGATCCCCTGCTCCGCGGCGACGAGGTCCGCGGCCGGGCCCATGTCCGGGTCGCCGAGCTCCTCGGGCGCGAAGGGCGCACGGGTGTAGGGCGTCGGCGGGTCCGTGCGCCAGGCGCGGTGCGGCGCGGTCGACGCGCTCTCGGTCCCGCCCGCGAGGTAGACGGACCCCTCCCCGGCGCGGATCATGCTGCACGCCAGCGTGATCGCCGCGAGTCCCGAGGCACACTGGCGATCCACGGTCAGCCCGGGCACCGAGTGGCCGAGCCCGGCCCGCAGGGCGGCGACCCGCGCGGTGTTGCCGCCCGGCCCGAACACGTTCCCGAGTATCACGTCGTCGACCGACAGCACCCCGCCCGACACCGGATCCTGCCCTGCTCGCGCATCCGCGGCAGCACAGCCCCCGCGCGCCTCCGCGAGCAGGTCCTGCGGTGCTTCGGGGGACGGGGCCACATCGGCGAGGACGGCTCGCAGCACCGGCGCGGCCAGCTCGTCGGCGGTGAGCGACTGGAGGATCCCGCCCGCGTTCCCGATCGGCGTCCGACGGGCGGCGATCACCACCGGCGTGCTCACCCCGCACCCCCGGCGGACTCACGCCGCGGCTCTCCGACGCCGGTCACCGCAGCGGCTCCGCGTCGAGTGCACCCGCCGCCAGCAGCTCGGTGAGCACCGCGCGGGCGGGCTTGCCCGCCGGGGTGCGCGGGATCTCCTCGGTGCGCAACCAGATCCGCGGCCGCTTCCGCGGGTCCAGACCGGCGCGGGCCGCCGCCCGCAGCGCGGCGAGCGTGGGCGCACCCTCCACCACCGCGGTGACCACCGTGCCGAGCCGGGGGTGCGCGGTCCCGGCGACGACGACGTCGAGCACCCCGGGGACCGGCCGCAGCGCCGCCTCGACCTCCTCCGCCGCCACGAGGAACCCGCCGGACGACACCGTGGCCGACTCGCGACCGTGCACAGTGAGCGCACCGTCCACGATGTCCACCCGGTCGCCGACGCTCGTCCACTCCGGCGCGGGATCGAGTACCCCGCCGCGCAGTCGGCCGTCGACCGCCAGCGGCGAGCGGACCCAGAGTTCGCCCGCCCGCACCTCGAGATCGACGCCCGGGACGGGCCGCAGCGCGCCCTCGCGACGGATCGCGATCAGCGAATGCTCGGCCGACCCGTAGTACTCCAGCAGGCCGGGCCTGCGCAGGCCCTCCGGCACGTGCGCCCCGCCGCACACCACGGTGTCCACACCGGACACCTCGGGCAGCATCGCGGGCACCACGTGCACGGTCGCGACCCCGCGCAGCGCGTCGGCGGTGAGCCGGGGCGCGAGCCGCAGCTCGGCGCCGCACCACAGCGCGTGCAGGGCGCCGAACAGGAACAACGAGGAGCTCAGCGGTCCGGCGATCAGGACGGGCCCGCCCACCGGCCCGAGCGCCTCGAAGCTGCGCAGCCACGACCGCCGCGAGCGCTGCAGCACCTTCGGCGTGCCGGTGCTGCCGGAGGTCGTGGCGAGGTAGAACGCGACCTCCTCCCCCGCCACCGGCAGACTCGCCACCGAGACCCCAGCCTCGCCTGCGTTCATGATCGCCGGTTGCGTGCTCTCAGCGCGGTTGCGAGCGCGCTGTGAGCACGCAACCGGCGATCGTGCCGCGCTGACAGCACGAAACGCGCGATCGGGGGAGGGCGAGACACCAGCTCCGGCATCGACCACGACCGTCGGGCGGGCGTCGGCCAGGACCGCGGCGCGCTCCCGCTCCGTCCAGCGCGGCTCCATCACCAGCGCCGCCGCCCCGCGCAGGTCGGCGCCCAGGAACCAGGCCAGGACGGCCTCGGGCGGACCGCCCTCGATCGCCACCCGGTTCCCCGGACCGATCCCGCTCCGGGCCAGCTCGGCGGCTGCTCCCTCGACCCGCGCAGCGAGCTCCGCGGGGAGGGTGGCGCCGCCGAGGACGGGGGTCACGTCCGCCCCACGAACCGTCCGGGCAGGGCGCGGTGCACCAGGGCGGCGACGAGCGCCGCGATCACGACCTTCGCCAGGTCGCCGGGCACGAACACCAGCGACCCCGTGAGCGCGGTGGACCACGAGCCCGTCTGGACCGCCAGCCACGGGATCCCGATCAGGTAGTCCGCGACCAGCCCCGCGAACGCGGCGAGCAGCAGCAACGGCAGCCGGGGCTTGGCCGCACGCTGCACGATCAGCCCGCTGACCAGCGCCGAGAGGATCCAGCCGAGCAGGAAGCCGCCGCTGGGCCCCACGAAGGGCGCCAACCCGCCCCGCCCACCCGAGAGCAGCGGCAGCCCGATCGCGACGAGTACCAGCAACAGCACGACCGCGAGCACCGCCCGTTTCGCGCCGACCAGGACGCCCGCGAGGAACGGCCCCATGTTCTGCACGACGATGGGCACCCCGCTCGCCCCCACGTACACCCCCGGGAACAGGCCCAGCACGGCGATGAAGGCCGCCAGCACGACCGTGGTCGCGAGGTCGGCGGCGGGTGTCGCGGGTGTCGAGGTGCGAGGGGCCACCGGAGGAGGTTAGCCGGCGGCACGCCCTCCCTGACTGTCGCCCGCGCCACGTCGTTCGTCCCCCGGGCGGCACGCGACCTCACCCGGCGGCGCCGACAGCAGCACGGCCCGGAGCGGGTCTCGGCGACCGGGCACTGGCCGCGGGCACCGCCGCGGTCCTGCACCTCGACGTCGATCCCGAGATCCTGCTGCCGCGCGGGCGGTGGGTCAGGGCATGCGGCGCAGCTTCAGGATCGCCCACCCCACCGCGGCGGCGGCCCGGTCCTGGCGGCGGTGCAGGCGCTCGTAGGCCTTGCGGTAGGCGAGCCCGCCCAGGGCGCCGACGGGGTCGTAGTGCCGCCAGACCCAGCGGGCCAGCACCCACGCCAGCGAACGGGTCCAGCGGACCAGCAGGTTCGACAGCCAGTTGCCGACCCGGTCCGGCGGGCTGCCGTCGACGTCGACCTCGGCCAGGAACGCGTTGAAGTCGTTCCGCAGGCCGTTCATCTCGTCGGCGAAGATGTCGTTCACCCGGTTGTAGTCGCGGTGCCGCGCCCGGTTCGGCGGGAACCGCTTCCAGGTCTCGAGCAGCGCGTAGGTCAGGTCGAAGTTCACGTGGGCGTTCACCCCCGCCGCCGCGAAGTTGACGTGGTGGATGCCGTTGCGCCGCCTCCGGAACAGCACCTCCCACGACCGCGGCTCCCCCGTGCCGTCCGCGTACGCCTTGACCGCCGCCAGGTAGCGGCGGGCGAACTCCAGGTCGAGCAGAGTGAGGAACTCCGGGTCCTCGAACTCGCGTGCGGGCTTGCGCCCCTCGACGGTGTCCAGCACGTTCTGCGTGATGATCGTGTAGAGCCGTGTGAAGGCCGAGATCCCGTCCACCGCGGGCCGTGTGATGTCCTCCGCGGACGCGTCCCGGATCGCGGTCAGCGTGGCGACGACCTCCTGGATCGTCCGCACCTCACCGCAGAACCCGCCCAGATCCCGTCGGCCCGTCGTGTCGAGTGTCATCCCGGCTCCCCTCCGTCCTCTACCCGAGCATGGACGGGGTCGCCGGGATACCTCACCGCGTGAGTGATCCGTCTCAGTAGTGATCCGTCTTAGTGGTCACTCGCACGCTCCACCGTGACCTCAGCACCGCGAGGAGCTCGCTCGCCGTGTCCAGGGGACGGGCGGCGGAGGCCTCGACCAGGTCACCGCCCGTGGCCGTGGATGTCCACGGTCTCGGCAGGCACGGCGTCGGAGGTCACGGTTCCTCCTCGCATGGATCGTCGGGTCCTGCCTACTCTTCGGCACCATGACGATCGGCACCGAGACCCTCTGGCACCCCTTCGCGGCGATGGAGTCGGTCAAGCGCGCCCAAACGGTGATCACCCGCGCCGAGGACGTCTGGCTCTGGGACTCCGCGGGCACCCGCTACCTCGACGCCACCGCGAGCCTCTGGTACGCCAACGCGGGCCACGGCCGACGGGAGATCGCCGACGCGGTGGCCGCGCAGCTGCAGAAGCTCGACGCCTACCACCTGTTCACCGACTTCGCGAACGAACCCGCCCTGGCCCTGGCCGACGCCCTCGCCGCCCGCGCCCCGATGGCGGCCGCCAAGGTGTTCCTCACCAGCGGCGGCGGCGACTCGATCGACACCGCGGCCAAGATCGCCCGCGCCCACTTCGCGCTGACCGGGCAGCCGGAGCGCACGATCCTGCTGCACCGCGAGCACAGCTACCACGGCACCCACGGCCTCGGGACCTCGCTGGCGGGCATCCCCGGGAACCGGGTGGCGCCGCCGTTCGTCCCGGACGTCGTGCAGACGGCCTGGAACGACGCCGAGATGCTCGAGGAGACCATCCGGGAGCTCGGCCCGGAGAAGGTCGCCGCCTTCTTCTGCGAGCCGGTGATCGGGGCGGGCGGGGTGCTCCCGCCGCCGCCCGGGTACGTCGAGGCGGCCGCCGAGGTGTGCGCGCGGCACGGCGTGCTGTTCGTCGTCGACGCCGTGATCTGCGGGTTCGGCAGGCTCGGCGACTGGTTCGGGACCGCGCGGTTCGGGATCACGCCGGACCTGATCACCTTCGCGAAGGGCGTGACGTCCGGCGTGCAGCCGCTCGGCGGGGTGGTCGCGAGCGGCGCGGTCGCGGCGCCCTTCTGGGACACCCCCGCGACGGTGTTCCGGCACGGGCAGACCTACTCCGGGCACCCGGCGGCGTGCGCGGCCGGGCTCGCCACGATCGACCTCTACGAGCGGGACGGTCTGTTCGCCCGCGCGGACGCCCTCGAGGGTCCGCTGCTGGAGCGCCTGCAGGGGCTCGCCGACCACCCGCTGGTCGTCGAGGCCCGCGGCGGGACGGGGTTCCTCGGGGCGCTGGAGCTCGTGCCGGACCGTCCCGGCCTCACCGGCACGGTCGCGAACGCGGTGCGCGAGCACGGCGTGATCATCCGACCGATGGTGTCCGCCCTGGGCTTCTCCCCGCCCCTGACGGCGACGGAGGACCACCTCGACCTCCTGGCCGACGCGGTCCGCAAGGGCCTCGACGACGCCTCGAGATGAACCTCGGTGTCGTCCGGACCATGATCGGACAGCACTGAGGTTCCGCTCGGCGGTGTCGTTCCGTCGGTGCCGCATGCGAACATCTGTTCGTGTCCGCCATCCGGTCCCGAGGCGAGGCGAGCATCCTGCATGCCGACCTCGACTCCTTCTACGCCTCGGTCGAGCAGCGGGACGCGCCGCGGCTGCGCGGGCGGCCGGTGATCGTCGGCGGCGGGGTGGTGCTGGCGGCGAGCTACGAGGCCAAGGCGTACGGGGTGCGCACCGCGATGGGCGGGCGCCAGGCGAAGGCGCTCTGCCCGCGGGCGATCGTCGTCCCGCCCCGCTTCGGGGTGTACACGCAGGCCAGCAAGGACGTCTTCGCCGTCTTCCGGGACACCACCCCGGTCGTCGAGGGGCTGTCGATCGACGAGGCGTTCCTGGACGTGGGCGGCCTGTGGCGGATCGCGGGCTCCCCCGTCGTGGTCGCGCAGCGGCTCCGCGAGCGGGTCGCGGAGGAGGTCGGCCTGCCGATCACCGTGGGCGTGGCCTGCACGAAGTTCCTGGCCAAGGTCGCCTCGGCCGTCGCCAAGCCGGACGGGCTGCTGGAGGTGCCACCCGGCGGCGAGGCGGCGTTCCTCCACCCGCTGCCCGTCGAACGGCTGTGGGGCGTCGGGAAGGTCACGGCGGCGAAGCTGCACGCGCTGGGGATCCGGACCGTGGGCGAGGTCGCGGACCTGGGCGAACCCACGCTCGTGTCGATGCTGGGGCGGGCGAGCGGGCGGCACCTGCACGCGTTGGCGCACAACCGGGACCCCCGGGTCGTCGACACCGGGAGGCGGCGGCGCTCGATCGGCTCACAGCGCGCGCTGGGCCGCCGGAGGCGCAGCCCCGAGGAGATGGACGCGATCCTCGGCGGGATCGTCGATCGGCTGGGGAAACGACTGCGCGGGGCGGACCGGGTCTGCCGCACGGTCGTGCTGCGGCTGCGGTTCGGCGACTACACCCGCGCCACCCGCTCGCACACCCTCGCCCGCGCCACCGACCACACACCCACCCTGCTCGCCGCGGCGCGCACGCTGCTGGCGGCGGACCTGTCGATGGTCCTCGACCGCGGTCTCACCCTGCTCGGGATCTCGCTGACCAACCTCGACGACGGCGAGGCGATGCAGCTCACACTGCCCTTCGACCGCACCGACGGCCCGGAGCTGGACCGCACGCTCGACGCGTTGCGCACCCGGTTCGGCTCGGAGTCCGTGACCCGCGCGGCCCGGCTGGGCCGCGACCAGGGGCTCGAGGTGCCGATCCTGCCGGACGGATGACCGGGCCCCGGACGAGGATCTGCCGGTATCGGCGGGGGGGCTCCCCAGTCCCCGCCGATACCGGCATTCCGTCCAACGAGCGGGGAGCCGCCGGGTCACCCGTCGAGTTCGTGACGGTCGGGTGAACGGTCAGGTGGTGGTCGCGCGGCCGGACCACGTGGGCTCGACCTCGGCCCAGCCGCGGGCCCATGTCTCGGCGTTGTGCCGGGCGGTCATGCGGCGCAGGAACCGCCACGCGAGGTGCAGCAGCAGCCCGCAGAACGTCGCCAGCCCCACCCCGACCACGCCCCCGACCAGCGGCGC
>Ga0070665_100001011_pt1 | contig 35449 bp, 29 predicted proteins | sample KBSS13metaG_FD_65862 | JGI IMG/M metagenome (GOLD analysis project Ga0070665, IMG submission 65862) | Switchgrass rhizosphere microbial communities from Kellogg Biological Station, Michigan, USA - KBS S1-3 metaG | ecosystem: Host-associated > Plants > Roots > Rhizosphere > Soil ... | reverse complement strand
GCGCCGAACACGCTGGACGTTGCCGGTGTATCGGGCCGTCAGGTGCATCTCGTGTGGACGGCCGCGACGGACAACATGGGCGTTGCGGTCTACCTGATCGAGCGCTGCCAAGGCTCGGGCTGCTCCAACTTCACTCTGGTCGGCACTTCGAGAAAACCCAGCTTCTGGAGCACTGGGCTCACTGTTTCTTCGGCCTACAGCTTCCGTGTGCGGGCACAGGATCGTGCGGCGAACTTCAGCCCTTATTCGAACGTGAAGAGCGCGACAACAACCGTTGGTGGAGAAGACTGTGATTGACGTACTTCGTAGGCACTGGCTGGTTGCGCTCGCGTTGCTCTTCGCGCTGAGCTCGCACGCCGTACACGCCGCGGATCCGCCGGCCGAGTGCAGACCGAACTCCGGAGGTTCGCAGAACTGCACGGCTCCCATACCGACGCCGTACAACTACCTGAATGCGTCCTGCCAGGTGCCGCAGACCTTCGACAATCCGGAGGCCGCGCTGTCCCTGTGGGAAAGCATGTACAAGCCGGCGAATTGCCCGAGCGAGTACTACACGCCGAAAGGATGGACCCGCTCGGGGTTCGAGGTGTGCATCAACGGATATTGCGGTCCCGGCATTCCGACTTCGAGCGTCGTGTGCGGTGGCGAGCCTTCGGTGGCACCGTGGTACGGCGGCGGGGGGCAGGAGACGCTGGCCTGGCTCATCTTCGAGATCAAGGGACAGAGCTCGCCCACCGGCTGCACGGAGCGTAGCCCGTTCCTGTCGGCGGAAGTTCGACGCCAGCGCGGCATGATCTGCCCGGACGGTTACTCGTGGCCGAATGGCGCCTTTGGCGGCGATTACTGCGTACAGAACAAGATCGATCCGCTGAAGAGCCTCGGTCCGCAGTGCCCGAAGTGCGGTAACCCGATCACTCCGAGCACGGGTAACAAGTTTCAGCTCGAAACGGACTACGTCGGAACTGGCGAGTATCCGCTCCGGTTCGAGCGTTACTACAACAGCCAATTGCGCTGGTCGGAGACGACGAGCAACTACTTCGGCGATAGCTCCGCGTCGAATGGGCGCGCGTTGCCGCGGAAGCAGGGTGCCACTTCGTCGCCTTCCGGCACGCAGGAGCGGCGCGACGCCATGCGCTGGGTCAACCAGGGCCTGGACATCATCGGCGCGAACTGGCGGCACACGTATCAGCGCTCGATCTACTACGTCGAAGCGAACAGCGCGGGTGCGAGCACCGCGTTTGCGTTCCGACACGATGGGCGCGTGCTGATCTTCACGGAGAAGGCGGGGACCTATTACGCACAGCCCGACATCAACGATCGCGTCGTCGGTAACAAGACGACCGGCTGGACGTACACGATTGCGGATACCGAAGAGGTCGAAACCTACGATCCGGATGGGCGGCTTCTGTCGATTCGCGATCGTGGCGGTAGCACGCACACTCTCCAATATGGGGCGGATGGCCGACTTGCGAGCGTTGCCGACGACTTCGGTCACACGTTGACGTTCACCTACGCCCAGGAGGGCGGGGCGAACGGCGTCGACTTCCAGCTCGTGACGATGACCGATCCCGCGGGCGCCATTTATCAGTACGCGTACGACAGCGCGCCGGCGTTGAGCTCGGTGACGTACCCCGACGGCGCGATCCGGCAGTACGTGATGGGCGGGCGCGCGCTCACCGACATCATCGATGAGAACGGGGCGACGTATGCCACGTTCACCTACAACCAGTACGGCGAAGCGACTGGCAGCACTCATGCGTTGAATGCTGGGAAGGTGACGATCAGCTATACGAAGAACGGGTGGGTCAACTGGGGGAATGCGACGGTTGTCGATGCGCTGAATACGTCGCGGCTTTATCAGTTCACGCCGGTGCATGGGGTGCCGCGGTTGACGGCGGTTTCGCAGCCGGCGGCGAGTGGGTCGGGGACGGTGTCGCAGGCGTTTGGGTATGACGTCAACGGCAATACCAACAAGCGAGTCGACTTTCGCGGAACACTGAGCTGCTACTCCTTCGATCTTGCTCGCAATCTCGAGACATCTCGCACTGAGGGTCTGACGGGGACCTCATGCCCCGGAACGGCCGTGGCGAATGTCACTCGGACCACAACGACCCAGTGGAGTCCGTCATTCCGTCAGGCGACGCAGATTGATGTGTACGCGGGTGCTACGGCGACTGGCACGCCGCTGCGGCGGACAGTCTTCACGTATTACCCAAATGGTCTGCTCCAGACTCGCTCTGTCATCGACCTCACGGTGACGCCGAATGTCACCCGCACGTGGAGCTATTCGTACGACTCATATGGTCGCTTGTTGACCGAGAATGGGCCTCGGACCGATGTAAATGACGTGACGACATACACGTACTACACGTGCACCAGCGGGAACGAGTGCGGTCGATTGCACACTATTACCGATGCAGCTTCTCACGTTACGACGTACAACACGTACAACGGAAATGGCCTGCCGTTAACGATTACGGACGCGAACAACGTCGTGACGACGCTTGCTTACGACTCGCGCATGCGTCTCGTGTCGAGACAGATCGGAAGTGAAACGACTGGATTCACGTATTGGCCCACGGGCTTGATCAAGCGCCAGACGCTTCCAGACGGCAGCTACGTCGAGCATTCGTATGATGCCGCGCATCGCTTGACCCAGATCGCCGATGGTCTTGGCAACCGAATCGTCTATTCGCTGGATGCGATGGGCAATCAGACCGCGGAGAATCTCTACGATCCGAGTAACGCGCTCTCGCAGACACGCACGGAAGTCTTCAATTCGTTGAATCAGCTGGCCCAGCATCTTATGGCGGCGGGAACGCCGGCGGTCACGACGTCCTTCGTCTACGATGACAACGGGAACCAGGTCTCTATCAGTGCGCCCATGGCGCGCGGTTCCACGAGTCAATATGACCGTCTCAACAGACTGGCGCAGTCGACGGTCGCGGGTGGCGGAACGAGTATTTACTCATACGACGCTAACGACAATCTGAAAAGCGTGCAGGATCCGCGCGCCCTGGTCACCGCGTATCAATACAATGCGTTCGGGGACGTGAAACAGACCACTAGCCCGGACACCGGAACGACGAACTCGACGTATGACTCCGGCGGCAACCTCGCTACCCGCACTGACGCACGTAACAAGACCGGGACCTACTCGTACGATGCCTTGAATCGCGTTACCTCCATCGCTTACCCGGACAAGACGGTGAGTTATGGTTACGACGCCGGCGCCAATGGCGTGGGTCGCCTGACGAGTGCGTCTGATGCAAATCACAGCCTGGCTTGGACCTACGACGCCCAGGGGCGGGTGACGGGTCGAACTCAGGTCGTGGGTTCGGTCAGCAAGTCCGTCACCTATGGGTACAACGCGGGAGGGCAGCTCGCAACGATCACGACGCCGTCGGGATACGCAATCGGCTATCAGTACACGAACAATCGCATCACCCGCGTCATCGTCAACGGCATGTACATGGTAGACGGCGTGACCTACCAACCCTTCGGCCCTGTGAAGGGTTGGACCTGGAACAACGGTACGCAGGTAGTTCGCTCCTACGACACGGACGGCCGCACGACCGGGGTTACCAGCGCGGGTTCCGTGACACTCGGCTATGACGACGCGTCTCGCATCACTTCTTCGACGGATCTGCAGGACTCTGCCAAGAGCTGGTCCTACGGGTATGACTCGGAGGACCGACTGACGTCTGCCATCAGGAGCGGACTGACTCAATCGTGGACTTACGACCTCAATGGAAATCGCCTGACTGAAGGCGGCGCGACGCCTTCCACCTTCTCGGTGTGGCCGACGAGCAATCGTCTCTCGAGCATCTCGGGCGCCGCCGCGCGGGTGTTCAACTACTCGGCGTCAGGTGCCGTGACCGCCGACGGGGTGCACGCGTTCACGTACGACGACTCCGATCGGTTGATCTCTGTTTCTGGAACGGGGACTGGCTCGTACGTTTACAACGCGCTTGGCCAGCGGGTGAAAAAGGTCACGGCTAACGGGACCGTCTACTTTCAGTATGACGAGGCCGGCCATCTGATCGGCGAATATGACGGGAGCGGCGGCCTCATCCAGGAAATTGTCTGGATGGACGACACGCCTGTGCTGACGCTCCGCCCGAGCAGCTGCGGCCTCGCCATCTTTTACATTCACACCGACCATTTGAATACGCCGCGGAAGATCGCCGAGCGCTCTTCGCCGCAGATCGTCTGGCGCTGGGACAGCGATCCGTTTGGGACCTCCAGTCCCGATGAGGACGCGGACGGCGACTCGGCGGCCTCTTTCTTCAACCTGCGGTTCGCGGGGCAGTACTTCGATGATGAGAGCGGCTTACACTACAACTACATGCGGGACTACGATCCCGCTATCGGGCGCTATGCGGAGAGTGACCCAATCGGGCTCGTGGCGAGTTTAAACACTTACGCGTACGTGGATGGCAACCCAGTTTCTTTCTTCGATTCAGCAGGACTGGCGAGGTGTACGTACACAATCTCGACGCACACGTTGGTCTGCAAATCGAACGATGGAAATACCACCGCGACAGTGGGTCCGGACGGTGTCTGGTCGGGATTGGGTCAGTGCACCAACAACAACAGTCAGCAGTGCATCGAAATGGAGGATCTCGGCCCTGTGCCGCCCGGGAAGTACAAGATGAACCTTGATACACGCCCCAATCACCCGAAGAACGAGTTCTGGCGTCTCGAGCCTGTACCCAAGATTCCGGGCTGGAAGTGCGGTTTGCCGCTCTTCGGTGAGCGATGTGGCTTTATGCTGCATCCCGGCTCGGTATCGAAGGGGTGTATCACGGCGGCGAGAGCAAACGACGCTGCGATGAAACAGTACAAGTCCGCCAACGAGCTTCTGCTCAAAGAGTCCAAGGACAACACGCTGACCGTGGTGCCGTGAAACGAAAGTTGCTCTTTTTCGCTGCGCTTGCGGCTGCGATCGTTGTCTGCATCATTGCGGTGAGTTACTACCGCTTCTGGGTCTTCAATGACGCCAACCTCGCATTGAAGACGGGCAACTATGCTCAGACGATGCGGTTGCTGCATCCATGGGCGGTCATCGGCGATTCGAAGGCGCAGTACACGCTCGGCGAGCTCTATGCCTTTGGGCTGGGTGTCGCCCAGGATGACGAGACAGCCATCTATTGGTATCGACGCGCTGGCCCGATTGGCCCCTTGGATGCGAGCGAGCGGTCCGTCACTGATCCGGCGGCTCCGGCGATGTACTACGTCGGGAAGCAGTATCTGGACGGCACGGGCGTCAAGCGAGATGAGGCAAAGGCGCGGAAGTGGTTCGAACGATCCGCGAAAGGCGGCTTCGCCAAGGCGAAAGCGGAACTCCAGCGGGCACCATAGCGGAGTTTCTCGATCAGAGGCGTTTCAGCATGGCTGCGACGAGCTCATGAGGCGGCGCTGAAACGTCGAACGGCTCGCCGAGGGCTCCATCGGGGCTTCTTGCTAGTACTTCACGCTCTGCCCTGAACGTCCGTCGTTCGAACTCCCGCTCGTCGAGCGCGCGGGTGCTGGCGCGCCGTTCGATGCGGGCGAGGTTTTCTTCGGCGGGCAGGGTCAGGAGGAAGCAGCGGATATCGGCATCCATCTCGGCCAACCGATCGCGCAGATCCGCAAGCTCCGCGGGCGTAGTCCAAAGGTGATCGATCACGAAATGGCGGTAGCCGAAGCGCTGGTGATGCGCAACGAGCAGGGCGATTGTGGAGTGAAGGTGCTCGAGCGGGTCAGCCGGCGGAGGGTTTGCCGCTACGAGCGCGTCGCCATCCAGCATCACGCATCGATCGATACTCTCAGAGAGCGCCTCGGCCAGCGTCGACTTGCCGATGCCGAGCGGGCCGTTCAGCACGATGATCATGTCGCTCGTAGCAGCAGCTTGACGTTCAGATAGGCCGCGTCGATCAGCGCGCCGAGGGCCGCGGCGTTGATTGCCTGCCCAGGCTTCAGTTTCACGTGGCGCATGCGTTTGCCGCTGCCCTCGAGGAGGTGAGCGGGATCGATCAGGTCGACGCCGTGGAAGAAGCCGACATTCGCATGGGCCTTGTGAATGCTCACGTAGGCGAACGGCGCATCTTCGACGCACACGGTGGGAAAGCCATCGTGCATCAGCTCCCGCACATCCTCGCCGCACGCGCGCATCTTGCGGAACCAGGGGCGAACGAGGTCGCCCAGCTCGTTCGGCGGGCCTTTGAGCCAGGCCTCGATGGTGGGATCGCGTTTCTCGCCGCCGTTGAATCGCAATATCGTGTCCACTCTTGACGTGCTCCTGGGCTGCCCGGTTGAGACTAGTGGTTCTCATCGCCCTTTTCGACATTCGCGGGGTCAGTGTCCAGGGACAGGATCTGAGCCGCCAGAAAGCGCCGGAGCTCATCTTTCTTCGGCAGCTCGAGTTGATAGCGCGACACGAAGAGCTGCGTGTCGAGGCCGGGGAGAGCGTATTCGACCAGCGCGTGGTCTTTGCTGCTGCAGAGAAGTAATCCGATCGGCGGATTGTCGCCTTCCGCCATTTCGTGGCGCCGGTACCAGTTCAAGTACGTGTGCAACTGGCCGAGATGCTCATGCTTGAATTTTTCGCGCTTGAGCTCGATAAGAACATGACAGCGAAGCAGTCGGTGATAGAAGACCAGATCGACGAAATAGTTCTCGTCGCCGATGACAATTCGCTTCTGCCTGGCTTCGAAGCAGAATCCACGACCCAGCTCCAGCAGAAACTCCTGGAGACGATCGAGAAGTGCCTGTTCCAGATCTCCTTCGTGCAGGACGTCGCGCGATCTCAGGCCCAGAAACTCGAATACATAGGGGTCGCGGATTGCACTTTCTGGCGTCGCCGTTTCGGCACGCGTCTGAGCTTGATCGACCACGATTCGCTTGTTTCGCGAACAGGCCGTTCTCTCGAATAGCAGAGCGCCGATCTGTCGTGAAAGCTCGCGAGAAGTCCAGTTGCCACGAATGGCCTCCGTCTCATAGAAGGTGCGCTTGACCGGGTCAGTAATGTCGAGAAGCTCTACGAAATGCGTAAAGCTCAGGGCCTTGAGAAGGCGGTCGGCCGGCACGCTGCAGGAATCGTCTGGCAACCGTGCGGTCCGCGGCAGGCTGGAGGCCAATGCGCTTCGGGATTCGGGGGGCAGTGCCCCCCGAATTTGGGGATACGTGTTGTAGAACTGCCGGCAGCGGCGAAGCTCGCGGGGGTGATACTTTATCCCCTTGCTCTTCTGCAGGCTGGTGCTCAGCTGCTCGAGCAGTCCAGCCCCATACGCCGCCCGCTCCTGACCGCGTTGTTCAAACTCCTGAATGTGGCAGCCGATCGTCCAGTTCCTGAGCGTCAGGCCAACGTTGATCGCGAGGGATGCACGCGCAGCGAAGTGAGAATGAGTTCTGGCTATCGCCTGCACGAGCATCGTGAAGGCCGGAGGCTTGCTCCGAGATACCTTTGGGCGATCGGTACGTGGCAACCGGGCCACTTTGCGCTCGTTCGATCGTTTCTTCATCGGGGGGCGCTTCCGTTGCGGGGATTAGACGCATAGACGCGCGCCGGTCCCGTCTCCGTGGTGGTCGCCCACATCATCCTTTTCATCGACGCGTGCTCCGCTTGTCTGGCGATATCTCCAGCGGAGGATGCGTGCGGGGAATACTGCGATTGCCCGAGCAAGAGGGCACTGCTCTATTGAACTGGGCACCACGCCGGACGAACGAGCCACGCTTGGTGAGCTGATTTCTGAGTCGATTGCGCTCTGAGTCGTTGGGCCCTTAACGACTCCAGCAACCATGACCCCGCAAAACACCCTGTCGGCCGTTCGCGAAGCCTTCCAAACCGTACGACGCGCCTATCAGAGCCTCCCCAAGCCCGCCCGCGTGGCGGTGTGGGCGGTAGTGGTCGCCGGGCCGGTGCTGGCGTTTAGCTCGGGGGGTGGCGACTCGGGCGATGACACCTCGGGCAGCGAGGCGACGGCCGCCGCCGCGGCGGCGAGCGATGGCGGGTCGGCCCCAGAGGCGGAGGGCACGTCATCAGCCGGCGGCAGCGGTGCGCCGACTTCGGGCGGCGCGTCCTCGACAACCGGGGACGGCACCTTCGTCCGCAGCCTCACCGCCGTTCAATCCTTCGATCTCAAATACGAGATGGAAAGAATCGAGCGCGCCGGCCAGTACGCCAGCGTCGACGAGGAAGACGACCTCGATCTCGACGACGCTCTCGACGTCCTGAAGAAGCGGATCCGCGAAGCCAGCGGCGACGTGGACGTCTTCAAAGCCATCCGCAAAGGCCCGGAGGGCGACAAGCCCGCCAAGCTCCTCGCGCACAGCATGCCGCTGATGGCGGCAGGCGATATCTGGGGCGCCGCCGCCACGCTGCTCGTCGCGCACGACCTCGACGAAAACGACGCCACGCCGCTCGTGAATCTCGCAGCCATCGCCAACAGCCAGGGCCTGCCGGGCGTTGCGCTCGCGTTGCTGAACGAAGCCTCGAAACTGAAAATGCGCGACGACGATTCGCCGATGGGCATGCGCGAGCGCGCATCCCTCCTGAACAATCGCGGCCACGCGCTGCTCCTGCTCGGCCGCTACAAGGACGCCGAGAAACCGCTGCGTGAAACGCTCGCGATGAGCCCGGAAATGTCCGAAGCCGCGCGCAATCTCGTGCACGTGCTGATCAAGCAGGGCAAACGCGAGGAAGCCCGTGCCGTGGCGCCCCGCGCCGTGTGGCGCTTGCGCGGAAATCCGAAGCAGGCGGTGCAAGTGAAACCGGAAAGCGGCAAGGCGTCGGGCTCGGGCAGCAGCACGCCGCCGCCCATCCCGAGCGGCAACCCGAAAGACCTGAAGGCCTGGACCGAATCCCCGTACCTGGTCGAGTCCAACGGCCGCGTCTCGCTGCCGCTGAACATCGCGCTCGACCTGTCGCGTCAGGGCCAAATCGCGTGGCCCGAGCCGATGTACCCCAAACCCGATGCCACCTATCCCAACTACTTCCCGGCGGCGTCGGCCCGCTACGTAGCCGCGGGTGAAGCGGCGTCCGCGTACCTGCATCAGTCGCTCGCGATCACCAGCAGCATGGCGGGCAAGCGCATGACCATCAGCGACGTCATCCAGCAGAACATCGAAGTTCGCATGGCACCGCTGTGGATGATGGAACCGATCGATACCGAGCAGCACGAGCTCGACATGTACAAGGAAAACCTCATCCTCAACACGAACGCGCCCACGCGCTTCCGCGCGCTAGAAGTGGCGCGCGCCGAGTATCAGATGGAGAAGGCCGCCGACGCCTTCTACGAGCGCTACTACAAGGAGTCGCGCTGTCCCGCCAACTCCACGGTCGAGGCGTGCTGCGCCATCTCGCGCGCCGTGACCAATCGAAACATCGTCGACATGACGCCGATCGTGCGGGAATACGAGGAGCGCATGCGGGTGTTCTTCCGCGACGCCTACGGCCTCTCGACTGCGATCGCCAGCAACCTGCCGAAGGGCCGGTGGCATGACATGGCGCGTCTCGATATCGAGCACGACGTGCAACAATTCGCGAAACACACGCAGCAGGAGATCGCCTTCGCGTTCACCCACGCGGCGCCGATGGGCAGTGGCTGCTATGGGCCGACGACAAACCCGGTCGGCGTGGCGCCCGACATCAACGTCGATGCGCCGGCGTGCAGCGAGGCCTCGCAATGGGCGTCGGGCAAATGGGAGCTCGCCGACACGTTCTCCATGGAGTTCACCTGCGGCAAGGTGAAGTTCGTCGCCGAAGCGAGCGTGCCCGGCATCCGCAAGATCAACTGGGGCCCGCTCAACGACGTGGGCTTCGATCTGGGCATGCATGCCGAAGCCGAGTTCAGCATGGACGGAACGGTAACGCTGTTCGCCGGCCCCAAGGGCGGTGTCGCCGGCAAGATCGGCGAGGTCGGCGCCGACTTCGGCGTCAAGGATGGCCTCTACGCGGTCATCGGCAAGGACGGCATCCAGGATGCGGGCTTTCGCGTGGTGATTGGCGGTGGTATCAGCGGGGGTCCGGGTGGTGGCACTCACGATGTCGATCAGATGGACTTCTCGTTCGTCTCGGCGATATAAGGTCCCCTTAGAATCGCGACGCTCGAGCGCGACGAAGGGGGACGCATGGCGAAGTGGAACGAGAGCAACCGCCGCTGGGAGCCGGACGAAACCCTGTTGAGCGACACCGAGCTCGCGCAATGCACGCGAGCCTGCGACGACGAGCGCTTCCAGACGCCGATCCCGACGCAGATGGTGTCCAACGGCGAGTACATGCCGTTGCCACAGAGCGAACAGCAGAAGCGCGTCGAAGCGCGCGTTGCGGAGCTGGCGGACGGGGCGAGCAGGCAGCTCGGGCTGAGCCGTCGGGGCTTTCTCGCCAGCGTTGGCGGGATGGCCGCGTCCTTCGTCGCGATGAACGAAGTGTTCGGGCCGTACTTCAAGGTCGATCCGCTCGAGATGCTCGTGCCGGAAGCGTACGCGGCCGCCGCGGCACCCAAAGATCTCTTTGTATTCGACGATCAGCTGCACCTGGTGCGCGGGAGCCGCGGCAACGCGTTGCGCGGACTGCGCGGGCTCGCGCAGGGTCCGACCGTCGGGTTGCCCTCGAACCCCTTCAACAAAGACAACAAGCTGGATGAGCGCGGCCAACCCTGGGGCGTGTGGAATCCCGCGCTGGTCGGGCTGCCGTACAACCCTGAGAACTTCCTGCTCACGGACTTCATTCGGCAGGTGTACCTCGATAGCGCCGTCACCGTGGGTCTGCTGACCAACGTGCCGGCCAGCGTCATCGATACGGGCGAGCGCGCTCCGCGCAACGTGGTTGAAGCGCGCGGCGGCGAGATTCTGACGGCCGCGCAAACTGCGGCGGCGCGTGACTTCGTCAATGAGGTCGCCGGTTCGCAGCGCATGCTCGCGCACGGCATGCTGTATGTGGGGAAGGGCAACCTCGACTACATCCACGAGCAGATCGAGCAGAACCGGCCGGACTCCTGGAAGGGATACAACATTGCGAACGCGGCCAAGGTGGACGACAACCCGTTGAGCCTGATGAAGCAGTGGCGGCACGACGACGAGCAGGTGGCGTATCCGACGTTCGAGGCCATCGACAAGGCGTTCGCGAAGCAGAAGGCGAAGCATCCGGGCTTCAACAACATCTGCGTGCACAAGGGGCTGGTGGACAGCAAGGAGCGCCGGCCCGAGATCGGGCATCCGGCCGATCTGCCCAAGGCAGCGAAGGATTGGCCGCGGCTCAATTTCGTGACGTATCACGCGTGCATTCAGCCGTCATTTTTCATGTACGACGCGTTGGCGGAGATTCGCGGGGGCAAGCTGCGGGAGGGTGTGCCGGATATCAGCTGGACGACCGAATACGCGCTGCTGTGCCGGGACCTGAAGAACACGTACGCCGAGCTGGGCACGACGTGGGCGTCGTCCATCGTGACGTTTCCGACGGTGGCGGCGCACATCATGGGGCAGTTGCTCAAGTTCATGGGGCCGGATCGCATCGTGTTTGGGTCGGACTCGGTGTGGTACGGGTCGCCGCAGTGGCAGATCGATGCGATGTGGCGGTTTCAGATTCCGGAAGAGATGCAGAAGAAGTACGGGTATCCGGCGTTCACGGAAGAGGCGAAGCGCAGGATTCTCGGGCTCAATTCGGCGCGGCTGTATGGCATCGATGTGCCACGGAATTTCGCCGCGCGCTTCAAGCCGGTGCCGGCCGACTACGCGACGAAAATGTCGGACGATCTCAAGCGGCTGATGGAGATGCCGGGGTACACGGCGGATAACCTGTCGCGCGCGAAGGAGCGTTACGTCGCGAGCGGCGCGGCACCGGATCACACGCGATACGGGTGGGTGCGGACGGGCTGAGAGCGGCACGTCGTCGCGGAGCAGCGCCATGAAGCGCACTGAGTGTCGAAGCGCGGTCCTCTCGCTGCCCGGCTCGGCGCGGCGGCGGGCAACATCGCTAGCGGCGCTAGCGCTCGCCGCGGCCGCGTACCTCGCCGCCAGCCTCGACGTTCACGCCGCGCAGAACCCCGTCGACGACCGCGTCCTCGCCAACGAATCCGACGGCACCAACTGGCCCAGCTACGGCCGCACCTTCAGCGAATCCCACTTCAGCCCGCTCACCCAGATCGACGCGCACACCATTCCGCGCCTTGGCCTCGCCTGGACCCTCGACCTCGACGTCTCGAATTCCATCACCGCGCCGCTCGCCATGGACGGCGTCATCTATCTCGCCGCCGGCTACAGCATCGTGCACGCCGTCGAGGCGACCACCGGCAAGCTTCTCTGGCGCGTAGATACAAAAGCCGCACGTCTCGCAGGCCCTCGCCTGCGCAGCGGCTGGGGAATCCGCGGTCTCGCGCTGTGGAAAGATAAGGTCATCGTCGGCACCCAGGACGGCCGCCTCGTCGCCCTCGATCGTGCGACCGGCGCCGAGCGCTGGAGCGCGCAAACCACCAACCCCGACGAGGGCCTGTTCATCTCCGGCCCGCCGCGCGTCTTCAAAGGCAAAGTGATCATCGGCAACGGCGGTGCAGATTTCGCCGCAGTCCGCGGTTACGTGACCGCCTACAACGCCGACACCGGCAAACAGCTCTGGCGCTTCTATATCGTGCCCGGCGAACCGGGCAAACCCGACCACGCTGCATCCGACGACGTGATGCCGCGCGCCGCGAAAACCTGGACGGGCGAATGGTGGAAGTACGGCGGTGGCGGCACCGTCTGGAACGCGATGACCTACGACCCCGAGCTCGATCGCGTTTACCTCGGCACGGGCAACGGCGGCCCGTGGAACTGGAAAATCCGCAGCCCCGGCGGCGGCGACAACTTGTTCCTCGCCTCCGTCGTAGCGCTCGATGCAAACACCGGTCGCTACGTGTGGCACTACCAGAACACGCCAGGCGACTCGTGGGACTACAACTCGTCGCAGGACATGACGCTCGCCACGCTCACGATCGATGGGCGCGCGCGCAAGGTCATCCTGCACGCTCCGAAGAACGGCTTCTTCTATGTGATCGACCGCGAGACCGGCAAGCTCATTTCCGCCGAGAAGCTCGGACGCGTGACGTGGGCCGAAGGGGTGGACCTGAAAACAGGCAGGCCCATCGAGGCGCCCGACGCGCGGTATCGCAGCGGCACAGTCGCGCTTTACCCGGGCTTCCAGGGTGGGCATCACTGGCTGCCGCAGTCCTATAGTCCGATTACAGGGTACGTGTATGTGCCGTACCTCGAGCGCGGTGCAACCTACAGCGCAGAAGGCGTGACCGCCGAAAACTACAAGCCGACGCCCTTCACCGGCAGTTTCACGGCAATGGGAAACGGTGACCCGAAAGTGCGCGTCATGGAGCCCAGCCGCAGCGTCCTCAAAGCCTGGGATCCGCTGGCACGACGCGTCGTATGGGAAATCTCAACGCCCGGCGTCTCGAACGGCGGCACGCTAGCAACCGCGGGTAACCTCGTCTTCCAAGGCCTGCCGGACGGCTACCTGCATGCGTATGCCGCGTACAGCGGCCGCGATACATGGAAGTTCTTCGCCGGCGTCGCAGTCACAGGCGTCCCTATCTCGTTCAGCGTGGGCGACAAGCAGTACATCGTCATCACCGCGGGCCCGCTCAACGGCGCCGGCGGCGGGTTCGGCGCGGAATCCGCTCAATGGGGCTGGCAAGCGCGCGTGCATCCGCGTCGCTTACTCGCCTTCACACTCGACGGGCACGCGCCGCTTCCGCCCACGCCACCGCCAGCGCGTGCAGTGCCGATCGCAGCGGCGGAGTTCCACGTCGACGCGACTCTGGCGACGCAGGGCGCACGCGTGTATGGACGTTGCGGCATCTGCCACGGAGGCGGCGTGGTCTCAGGCGGCATTGCACCGGACCTACGGGCATCGGGTATCCCGCTGTCAAAAGAGAGCTTCGAACAGATCGTAGGCCAGGGCGCGCTCGTCGACCGCGGCATGCCGGGATTCCCCGAGCTCAGCGCGAGCGACCTCGAAGCATTGCGCCACTACATCCGCGCGGCCGCCAACGCGGCGAAGTAGGCCCTCAAACCTCGACCGGCTCGCTCGGTTGTTCCCGCTCTGCCAGCAACGAAGCCGGATGAATACTTGCAAGCGGCGGCCGCACCGGCGCATGCACGTACTCTGACGGCAGCATGCCCACATAGCGCCGAAAAATCCGCGCAAAGTACGACGAGTCGTTGAACCCCGTGGCGCCCGCAACCTCGGTGACGCACGCATCGGGCTGCCTGAGCAGCCGACAGGATTCAGCCACGCGAAACCGCAGCAGATAATCCTTGAACGTCATGCCAAACACGGCGCGAAAGACGCGGCAAAACTGAAAGCGCGTCATGCCACACAGCTTCGCGACACGCACCGCGGAGAACTGCGTGTTGAAGTGTTGATCCACAAAACTGAGCGCGGGCAGAAGGGCGTGATGCGCCTCGTTGGACCGCTCTGACGCAACGGCCCGCGGCACCGGTGGCCCGCCACGGTATATCCGGCGCGCGGCGCGACGATCCGTTGGAAGGATCTGCGCGAGCGAGCGCAGGTTGTCTTCCCATTCCGACAGGGTGATGGGCTTCGCGAGGTAGTTCCACACCGGAACCCGAAAAGACCAGACCGCAAGCGCTTCGGAGTGCTCGATGGTGAGCATCACGAGCGGCAGGCTGGGATGCGCGTGCTTGACGGCCTGCATCGCCGCAAGTCGCTCCCGATCGGGATAATCGAAGTCGAAACACAGCACCCGCGGGCGCACGCGCGCGATCTCGGTTTCAGCCTGGTCGACCCGCGCGCTGCAGGTGACCTCGAAATGCTCCATGGATCGGCGGCGTAACTCAGCTCCCTCATCTCGCGATGTGCAGTCGAACCACAGCATCGCGGGAGTTGCCGTGAGTGGCCTTTTCAGGTCTCGTCCCCCCGGGTCTCAAGATAGAGACGTAGAGTAATCCTGCGGCGCGCGGCGTTCGCTGCGTAGTCACCGCAGTCGTGAGCCCCATCACGGCGACGTCCCGCTGCATTGCGGGGCGAACCGTGAGCAATCTCACAATCGCGTCCCGGCGGCAATTTTCTCCTGCCGCCCACGCACAAGACTTCTATCGCGACTGCCGTTGTACGCCGCACATTGCCGCCACCTGATCTGGCGACGGCACGACATCGAGGGGCTGGCGCAACACGTTCAGGGGGGCTTCAAAAAACCATCCATTCACCCTCGAGAGAAGGAAAAAGATGAACAAGATCGTTGCTTTTATGCGGGAAGAAGAAGGGCTGACCACCGTCGAGTACGCCATTGCCGGCGGTCTGGTCGGAGCGGCAGTCATTCTGGCGTTCACCAATCTCGGTAAGGAGGTGGCCCGCGTCATCGATGACATCACGAAGGCGCTCGTCACCGTCAAACCCGGCGCCTGATCCGATGGCAGGGCAGGGCGGCGGTGAATGACCGCCGCTCTTCCTCCACATAGAGCACTCATCAGTGGAACTTCTCATCCTCGCAATTCTGACGCTCGTCCTCGGAATTGCCGTTCGCACCGACACGCTGACACAGCGCATTCCGAATGCGCTCACAGGCACAGCCGCTTGCGCCGGTCTCTTGATCGAGACGACTCAATCGGGTGTACCTGGGCTGCTTGCTTCGCTGGCGGGCATCGCCGTAGGTGCGGGCTTCATGCTCCCGTTCTATGCGCTACGCGGAATGGGAGCGGGCGACGTCAAGCTGATGGGCGCCATCGGCGCCTTCCTAGGCCCCAAGGCCGTGCTGCTGGCGGCGGCCGTGACGCTCGTTATCGGCGCGCTGTTCGGTCTCGGGCGAGTCGCCGCCCATTACGTTTCACGTGCGCGCAAGCCGTTGCTGCCGGAGCTCGAGGTGCAAGCGGCGACGCTCGCGAGCGTGCGCAAAGAGAAATTTCCCTACGCCGTGGCGATCGCCTGCGGAACCCTCATCACGCTGATCGTCGTGAAATGAATACGCAAGTCGCTCCCGAGCCGTTTAGCTTCGAACTGCAGCAAGCCGTCGCCCGTGCACCGCGCCCGGTAACGCTCGCGCAGACCGGCCTGTCGATGGGCTTCATCGCGGATCTGCTCAGCAAGCACCTGGTACTGTCCGGCGTGCTGAGCTTCAGTCAGCTCACGCAGCGCCTCGCCCTCGCGGGCCCGATCATCGAGCAGGTGCTTCAGTGGATGCGCAAGGAAGGGCGTGTCGAAGTGCGTGCTCGTCTCGCCGGCGAGCAGGATCTGCGCTTCGGCCTGACCGATCGCGGCCGTGCCGAAGCGATGGATGCGCAGCTGCGCGGCGGATACGTCGGCCCCGCGCCCGTGCCGCTCGCGGACTTCGAGTCACTGGTCCGCGTTCAGTCCGTTCATTCCGGACTCGTGACGCGCCAATCGATGCATCACGCGTTTCGCAGCGTAGTGATCGAGCCGTCACTGCTCGACCAGCTCGGCCCCGCGCTCAACTCGGGCCGTGCGCTGTTCATCTACGGCACGGCGGGCACAGGCAAGACCTTCATCGCACGGCGCCTGGCAAACGCGCTGCCCGGACTCGTGCTGATCCCCCACGCCGTGGCGGTAAACGAGACCGTCATCCGGATGTTCGATCCGCTCGTGCATCTCGAGATCGAAGGGCTCGCGTCGAGCTCCTCCGTGACGTTCAGCAGTGGCCACGATCCGCGCTACGTGCTGTGCGAGCGCCCGGTCATCGTGAGCGGCGGCGAGCTCACCGCGGAAATGCTCGAAGTGCACTGTAACGTCAGCACGCGCGAGTTCACCGCGCCGCTGCAGATGAAGGCCAGCAACGGCCTGCTGCTGATCGACGACCTGGGTCGGCAGCGCGTCGCGCCGCAGACGCTGTTCAATCGCTGGATCGTGCCGATGGAAGAGAAGCGCGATTACCTCACTGCGTCCGGCGGACAGCACTTCAGCGTGCCGTTCGATGTGGTGCTGGTGTTCTCCACCAATCTCGATCCCATCGAGCTCGCGGACGAGGCGTTCCTGCGCCGTCTCGGCTCGAAGGTCTGCTTCCGGCCGGTGTCGGCTCCGCAGTACCGGAAAATCTGGTCGGACGTGTGCGCGGAACGCGGTGCGCAGTGCGCGCCCGAAACCGTCGAGCACGCCATCTACGAGCTGCACGCGAAGCGCGGCAAACACATGCTGCCCTGTCATCCGCGCGACCTGATCGGCATGGCGCTCGATCGCACCAGCTATTTCGGCGGCGCGCCGGAGATCACGGTCGAATCCGTCGAATGGGCCTGGAACAACTATTTCGTCGAGGAGAAATCAGAATGATCGGACGAAGGGGACCTGCACTGATCGTCGTGTCGCTCGTCATGGCGACCGGCGCGGCCTGGGTGGCGAATCGATGGGTGCAGGCGCGCACGGCGAATCCCACCGCCACGCTGCCCGCGACCACCGATGTCGTCGTAGCGGCAATGGATCTGCCGTTCGGCACGAAGATCGAGCCCAGACATCTCGGCACGATTCAGATGCTGCGCGGGAGCGAGCCGTCCGGCGCGTATCACGAACTGAAGGAAGTGGAAGGCAAGGTGGCGCGCGCTTCGTTGCTGCGCGGGGAAATCCTGCTCGATGGGCGCTTCGCCGATCAGGGTAGCGGCAGCACGCTGGCCGCCGTCGTTGAGAAGAATATGCGCGCGATGACGATGCGCGTTGACGACGTGGTCGGTGTGGCCGGCTTCCTCCTGCCGGGAAACCGGGTCGACGTGCTTGGCTCACGCGATACCTCCGGTCACGAAGCCGTTACGGAAACCATCGTGCAGAACGTGCGCGTGCTGGCCGTCGATCAAACCGCCGCCACTGACAAGAACGAGCCGGTGGTGGTGCGCGCCGTGACGTTGGAAGTCACGCCTTCGCAGGCCGAGACGCTCGCGAAGTGGAAGGAGCAGGGCTCGATCCAGCTCACCTTGCGCAATCCGCTCGATGAGTCGGTTGAAGCGAAGGCGGCGCCCGTCGTCGTTGCCACGCCGAAGCGCACGGTGGTGCCGGTCAGGGCGCCGACCGTCACGGTCATTCGCGGGACGGACGTCGCGAGCCTGCAGAGCGGTTTCTGATTCGTCTTCAAAACATCAATAACGAACATCAGTCACAGGGTCTCACTCATGAACAGAACGATTGTGCGCGCGGCAGTGCTCGGCGCGATGCTGGCTCTCAGCAGCGTGCCGGCCGTCAGTGCCGCCGCGGAACCGCCGGAGAGTCTTGGGGCGCAGCAGCGCCTCGGAATGGGGCAGACGGTCGATCTGTCCGTGCTGCTCTTCAAGTCGCGGATCGTCACGCTGGATGCCCCCATCGGCCGCGTCTCCGTCGGTAACCCGGACATCGCCGATATCGTGGTGATCCGCCCGACCGAGGTGTACGTGCTCGGCAAGGACATCGGCACCACCAACGTGTTCCTCTGGGATCGCGACAACAAGCCGCTCGGCTCGATGAATATCGAGGTCACCCACGACCTCGGCAGCCTGAAAGCGAAGCTGCACCAACTGCTGCCGGACCATAAGATCGCCGTGCACTCGGCACAGCGCTCCGTCGTGCTGACGGGCAGCGTGCCGGATGCGGTGACCATGAGCGCCGCCGTGCGCCTCGCGGAGGGGTATCTCGCCCAGGTGCAGACCGCCAAGAAAGCGGAACAGTTCGAGCAGGAGTCGAGCTCCAAGCGCGATGACAAAACCGTCGGCCAGGTGATCAACCTGCTCGAGATCGGCGGCGCGCAGCAGGTGATGCTCGAAGTGAAAGTCGCGGAGATCGCGCGCACCGAGCTCAAGCGCCTGCAGGCACGCTTCAACTCGATCGGTCGCGGAAGTCCATGGACCGGCGGCGGCGTCAACGGCGGCGCGACCTTCCCAGACCTGCTCGTCCAGCCGGACAACGCGCGCCTGCCGGTGTTCGGACGGACCGATCCGGTCGTGGCGGGCCCGGCAATCGACGAGTTCGCGCCAACGGACATGGTGATCCAGAACCAGGGCCTGTTCGCGAGCTATCTCAGCAAGAACTTCCTGTTCAACCTGGCGCTCGACGCGGCGAAGGAAAAGGGTCTCGCCCGCATCCTCGCGGAGCCGACGCTCACCACGCTCACCGGCCAGGAAGCGAAGTTCCTGTCGGGCGGCGAGTTCCCGATCCCGGTGCCGAACGGTTTCAACGCCGTGACCATCGAGTTCAAGGAGTTCGGCGTCGGGCTCAAGTTCCTGCCGGTGGTGCTGAACAGCGGGCACATCAACCTGCGCGTCAATGTCAGCGTCAGCGAGCTTTCCGACTGCAGCACCGTCGCGCTCCAGAGCGAGAACGCTACGCGCAACTTCTTCGTGCCGTGTCTCGAGAAGCGCGATGCGAGCGGCACGATCGAGCTCGGCGATGGCCAGACGATGGGACTTGCGGGCCTGATCAACGACAACCTGCGCGAGGTGGTCACGAAGTTCCCGGGGCTCGGCTCGGTGCCGGTGCTCGGTGCGTTGTTCCGCAGCCAGCAGTTCCGCAAGGGCGAGACGGAGCTGGTCATTCTCGTGACGCCGCACCTCGCGCGGCCGTTGCCGGGCAAGGTGCGCCTGCCGACCGACTCCTTCAAGGAGCCGACCGACAGCGAGTTCTACTGGCTCGGCAAGATCGAAGGTCACCAGGTCAAGTGAACCGCAGAACATAAAGAGAAACCCATGAAGAAAATCCTCCTCATCGCTTCGGCCGCGGCGCTCGTCGCAAGCTGCAGCACTCAAACGCCGACGGAAGCGAATTACGGGAAGGCCGTGCGCGAGATGATCAGCGCGCAGGTCGCGGACCCCGCCACGCTCACCAACCCCAGCACCGCGCCGGTGACGGGCGCCGATCCGGACATGGTGAATGCCGCGGTCAATACGCTTCGGGGCGAAGTGTCGAAGCCCGAAGACGTGAAGCGTGACATCGTGCTCAAACTCGGCGGCGGGAAGTAACATGAAAGCCATTCGCGCCCGCCAGCGCGGCGCCACGCTCGTGCTGGTCCTGATCGGTCTGGTTGCGATCCTGGCGATGGTCGGGCTCGCCACGGATCTCAGCCACGTGGCGCTCAACAAGGCGCGTCTGCAGAGCACTGTGGACGCCGCCGCGCTGGCGGCCGCGAAGGCGCTAGACCAGACGAGCGGCAATACGACCGTCGCGAACACTGCGGCCCTCAACGTGTTCGGGATCAACGCCGCCGCGCATCCCGAGCTCGACAAGGTCCGCAACAACGGTCTGCAGATCAGTGTGACCTTCTCGAACACCCTGGACCCGTTCAATGCCGGCACGGCGCCCGCGCTGTACGCGCGGGTCGTTGCGACGAACTTCACCATGTGGACCGGGTTCACCGCGCTCGTCGGCATGACCAACATGAACACCGCGGCGAGCGCGGTGGCGGGGCCGAGCACGGCGCTCGCCGCGGACACCCAGGTGTGCAACCTGGCGCCGATGGTGGTGTGCGGTAACCCGGCCGCGAGCGCCCCGTCCTATGGCTACAACGTCGGGGCGCTCAACGTGCTGAAGCTCGCGAGCGGCAACAATCCCGGGCCGATCGGGCCGGGCAACTTCCAGCTCGTGCGCCTCAACGGCAACGGCGGCTCGGTGATTCGCCAGAACATGGCCGGTGCCTATGACTCGTGCGTCGATGGCTCCGGAAGCGTCGAGACGCAGACCGGCAACGTGACCGGTCCGGTCACGCAGGGGCTGAATACGCGCTTCGGCGACTATTCCGGTGGTGGGGTGAACTCCTCGGATTACCCGCCGGATGTCGTGACGACGGAGCCGTCGCCGAAACTCACCTACAACTCGTCGACCAGGGTGATCTCTCAGGGTAGCAACACGGTCACGCAGTCGAGCCAGATCGATTTTAATCACGCGAAATACGACCAGGCCGTGCAGGCCGGTAACTACAACAACCCGCCTGCGCCCAACGGGATCGGCGCGGCGGACCGCCGCATCCTGACGGTGCCGATCGCCGACTGCACGGGCTCGAACAATGGCAACTCGCAGCTGCCGGTGCTGGGCTTCGCGTGCTACTTTCTGCTGCAGAAGGCAGTTCAGCAGGGCAACGACAACTACATCTACGGCGAGTTCATCAACGGCTGCATCGGCGAAGGCAATCCGGGCTCGACACCGAGCTCGGCGTTCGGTCCGTATCGAATCCAGCTCTACAACGACGTTGGGAGCAACGATTCATGAGGTGCAGAACCGCTCAACGGGGCGTGGCCGCGGTCGAAGCCGCCATCGCCTTGCCTTTGCTGGCGTTCGTCATGCTCGCAACGGTCGAGATCAGCCGCGGGTTTATTCAATACACGGTGCTGTCTGACGCGGTCCGAAACGGCGCGCGGCATGCCGCGGCGCATGCGCTCTTCGGGACGACTCAGAAGGTCGCCATTTCGGACCCGCTCATCAGCGAAACGCGCAATCTCGTGGTGTACGGCAACCAGGTGGGTACGGGCACTGCGCAGCTTCCAGGGCTCAAGGTGACGCAGATCACGCTCACCGATGCCGGCAACAACAACATCCTCGTGAACGCGCTGTACCCGTATCAGCCGTTGTTCGGCGTGCGTTTACCGGGCTTCGGCCTGGGAGGGAACTCGAACACCATGACGTTCAACATGAATATTGCCGTGACGATGAGGGCGCTATGAGTCGCCGCAAGCAGCAGGGCCTCACGACGGTCGAGTTCGCCATCTGTGGCGCCGTCGTGATCACGATGATTCTCGCCGTGATCGAGCTGAGCCGCGCGATGTTCATGCTCAGCGTGCTGAAGGAGAGCACGCGGCGCGCCGCCCGGGTTGCCGCGGTTTGCCCGATCAACGACCCCGCCATCGGGGCCGCCGGCACGTTCGCGAAGATGCCGGGGTTCTCGAGCTCGAATGTCGTGACGGAATACCTGAACAGCACCGGTGGAGTCATCGGCGATCCAGCGGGGAACTTCGGCACGATCGATTACGTCCGCGTGCGACTGGTCAATTACAAGTTGCAGCTGTGGATCCCGTTCATGAACGCCGCCTTTCAGGCGCCTTCTTTCAGCGTGACGCTGCCGCGCGAAAGTCTCGGCATCCCCCGCACCGGAGTCGTTACGCCATGCTGAGCGCAAGAGACAAGGTTCGTGTTCTGGTCACGGGGCGATCGCAGCCGGCGCTGCGCGGTCTGCAGGAGCTGCTCGCCGATCGCGTGGAGCTCGCCTGCACCTTCAAGCTCATCAATAACGGCCATACCGATCCACTCTACGGGATCGACTTCACCCCCGATGTCGTGCTGCTGCGATTCGATGCCGAACATCTCGCGGAGCTCGTGACCCTTGCCGAAGCCGGCAGCACTGGCCGGCCGCCCCTCGTGGTGATCGGGCCGCCGGGCAGCTCGGATGCGACACGTCTCGCGATTCGCGCGGGCACACGCGACTTTCTCTTCGAGCCAGTCAAGGTAGACGAGCTCGTGGCCTCGCTCGTGCGCATCGGTCGCGAACAGAAGCCCGCGGAAGAGCGCGTCCACGGCGGCACGGTCGATGCGGTCGTTGGCGCGGCCGGCGGCGTGGGCACGTCGTTCATCGCCTGCAATCTGGCGCATCTGCTGTCGGTAACCGCGCGCCGCTCCTGCGTGCTCGTGGACATGGATCTGCATTACGCGCCGCTCGCACACTTCCTGGATCTGAAGCCGCAACGCGGGCTGGTAGAGGCCCTGGATGCCGTCGATACGCTTGACGAGCACGCGCTGAATGGCTACGTGATGCGCCACCGGAGCGGCCTGAGCCTGCTCGGCGCGTCGCCCGAAGCAGCGGTCTTCGCGCGTGAGGTGAAGGCCGATCGGCTCACCTCACTGATGCAGCTTCTCACCGCGCAATACCAGAACGTCGTCGTCGATGTGCCGCATCAGCTCGACCCGATGGGCGCGAGCGCGCTGGGCATGGCCCGGCACGTCCTCGTCGTGCTGGAGCAGTCGGTGCTGCACGTGAAGAACTCGGCGAAGCTGCTGCGCGTGCTGACGAAGGAGCTCGGGATCGCGCCGGATCGCATCCGCGTCGTGCTCAACCGCTTCAGTCGTCGCAGCAACGTGACCGTCGAGGACATCGAGCGGGCGCTCGACTTCGGCAAGGTCACGACATTACCCAACCACTATCAGCTGTCGCTGGACAGCATCGACACCGCGAAACCGTTGCTCGACCTGGACAAGGACGCGCCGGTGCTGCAGGGCCTGTTCGACCTGCAGGCGGATCTCATCGGCACGACGCGCACCGCGAAGAGCGGATTGCTGGGTCGGTTACTCGCGAGGAAGTGAACATGCTCAACACCGTCAAAAAGCCGCAGGAAAGCGAGCCCCAGCCGGATGCTCTCCGCGCTCTGACTCCGATGGAGCGTGAATGGAAGCAGAAGATCTACGATCGGCTGCTGAAGGTGCTCGATCTCGCACTCCTTACGACGCTGGAGCCGGAAGTGGCACGCGGGCAGATCCGCGAGATCACCGGCCGGCTGTTCGTCGAAGAATCGGCGCCACTGTCTTTGCAGCAACGGCAGTTCCTGATCCGCCGCATCGAGGATGAGGTGCTGGGTCACGGCCCGCTCGAGCCGCTGTTGGCCGATCCGGCGGTGGCCGACATCCTCGTGAACGGCCCGAACCAGGTGTACGTCGAGCGGCGTGGCAAGCTCGAGCTCACCGACGTGCGCTTCAACGACGAGGCGCACCTCATCAACATCATCGACCGGATCGTTTCGGCCGTGGGCCGTCGCATCGACGAGTCCTCGCCGATGGTCGACGCGCGACTGAAGGACGGCTCGCGCGTGAACGCGATCATCCCGCCGCTCGCAATCGACGGGCCCTCACTGTCGATTCGCCGGTTCGCCGTGGAGTTGCTGTCCGCGGCGGATCTGGTGCGCCTCGGCGCGATGGACGAGAACGTCGCTAAGGTGCTGCAGGCTGTAGTCCGCGCACGCATGAATGTCGTCGTGTCCGGCGGCACCGGCGCGGGCAAGACGACGCTGCTAAACATCCTGTCCAGCTTCATTCCCACCGATGAGCGCATCGTGACGATCGAAGACTCGGCGGAGCTGCAGTTGCGCCAGCCGCACGTCGTCCGACTTGAAACGCGTCCGCCGAACATCGAGGGCCGCGGTGAGGTCGCCTCGCGCGATCTCGTGCGAAACAGTCTGCGTATGCGGCCCGACCGCATCATCGTCGGCGAGGTGCGTGGCGCCGAGGCGCTCGACATGCTTCAGGCGATGAACACGGGCCACGACGGTTCGCTCACCACCGTGCACGCGAATACGCCGCGCGATGCGCTGAGCCGAATCGAGACGATGGTGTCGATGAGCGGCATTCAGTTTCCCATGAAGGCGCTGCGCGCGCAGATGGCATCCGCCGTGAACGTCGTCGTCCAGGTGGCGCGCAACGAGGACGGCAAGCGCCGGGTCGTCAGCCTGCAGGAGATCAACGGCATGGAAGGCGAAATCATCACGATGTCGGAGCTCTTCACCTTCCGCCGTTCCGGGCTCGATGCCGCCGGGAACGTGCAGGGGCGGCTCGAAGCGACCGGCATCATCCCGGGGTTCGTCCGTCGCCTCGCTGAGCGAGGGGTGGAGCTGCCGGTGAGCGTCTTTACTCCGCCGTCACGCTGAGGGCCACCGCAAATGTCCACTGGCATGCTCATTTTCATCGGACTCATCTTCGTGGCCGTGTTCCTGCTCGCGCAGGGGCTCATCGTTCCGGTGTTCGGCGAAAGCGCCCGGACGCGCCGGCTGTTGCGGCAGCGGCTGCGCCAGATCGAATCTGAACAGCTCGACGCGGCGCCGGCTTCTCTGGTGCGCGAGAAGTATCTGAAGGAGCTATCGCCATTCGAGCGCTGGCTCGAGAGCCTGCCGGCCATTCAGCGGCTCGCGACGCTCGTCGAGCATGCCGGACATTCGACCGCTGCGCATCGTGTCGTGCTGCTGGCCGCCGCGCTCGCGTTCATTGCGGGCGTGCTCGGCTGGAGCTTTTCGCGCCTTGCGATAATCGCTGTGGCAGCGGCAGCCGCCGGATTCTCAATCCCCTTCATCAAACTGATGCACGACCGGAAGCGCCGCTTCGAAAAGCTGGACGAGCAATTGCCAGATGCGGTGGACGTGATGAAACGCGCGATGCGCGCGGGTCATCCCTTCAACTCGGCGCTTCGCCTCGTGGCGGAGGACATGTCCAACCCGATCGCGGGCGAGTTCCAGACCACCTTCGCGGACATCAACTACGGCAACGACGTGCGACGCGCAGTGCTTGGGCTGCTCATCCGTGTACCGAGTGTCTCGATGATGGCCGTCGTCACATCGGTGCTGGTGCAGCGGGAAACGGGCGGCAACCTGGCGGAAATTTTCGATCAGATCTCGCGCGTCATCCGCTCGCGTTTTCGCTTCGGCCGCAAGGTGCGGACACTTTCAGCCGAAGGCCGCCTGTCCGCCTGGATTCTCACGCTGATGCCCATCGTGCTCTTCGGCGTGATCTGGATCACCACGCCAACGTACCTGCCAGTGATGCTCGATAGCCTGACAGGCCAGAAGCTGCTGATGTTCGGCGCCGGCATGGGGGTGCTCGGAGTTCTTTGGATGCGCAGTATCATCCGCATCGAGGTGTAGTGGCATGAGTGAGTTCTTCGGTAATCCGAATAACCAGAGACTGCTGATCGTCGTGGGCGCGGCCCTGATCGCCTTCCTGTTCGCGGTCGGCGTGATGCAGCTCGTCGGCATGATGTCCGACCCGGCGCGCCGTCGTCTCGGCGAGATGGCGCCGGAACGTAAGGCGGGCAGGGGAGCGGCCGCTTTCGTGGCGTGGGTCCAGCGCGCCTCGAGCTACGTGCTGCCCAAGAGCGGCTCCGAGAAGCAGAACATCCAGCGGCAGCTCATCCATGCAGGTTTCCGGTCGAACAATGCGCTCGTCGCGTTCTACGGCATCAAGACCTGCCTGGGCGGTGGCCTTGTGCTGATCGTCCTGATCGCCGCGCAATGGCTGCCGCAGCTCACCAGCAGTTCAGTGTTCTTCTACGCGATGTCGGCCGCCGGTCTCGGGATGATCGGCCCGAATATCGTGTTGCGGCGGCTCGTGGAGTCGCGTCAGAAGCGGCTGCGAAATGGCTTTCCCGACGCGCTGGATATGCTCGTCGTCTGCGTCGAGGCCGGGCTCGGCTTGACGGCGGCGATCCAGCGCGTCTCGGATGAGTTGCGCTTCAGCCATCCGGAGCTCGCGGCCGAGCTCGCCCTGGTGAACGCCGAGACTCGCGCCGGCGTGGAGCGCGAGGCGGCGCTGAAGAATCTCACCGAGCGCACCGGCCTGGACGATGTGCGGGGCCTCGTCGGCCTCCTGATCCAGACGCTGCGATTCGGCACCAGCATCGCAGATACCTTGCGCGTGTACTCCGAGGAGTTCCGCGACAAGCGCATGCAGAAAGCCGAAGAGCTCGCCGCGAAGATCGGCACCAAGCTGATCTTCCCGCTGGTGTTCTGCCTGTTTCCATCGTTCTTCGTCGTGGCCATCGGGCCCGCTGTGCTGCGACTCATCGAAGTGTTCTCGCAGCTCGGCTCCAAGTAACCGGATCGAGGTCCTGAATGAACTATCTGAAGTGGTTGCCCCTGGTTGGCTGCATGGTGCTGGTGACGGCGTGCGCGAGCGCTCCGCCAAAGAAGGAGGCCGCGCAGCCGTCGGCTGCGGCTTCTGAGCTCTATGCCGGCCAGCCCGCGATCGTTCACGGTACGGAGTTTCCGGTGATGTCCGCTGAGGACGGCACCCAGCGCGCTGACATCGCCTGGCGAGAAGGGAGGCTGGAGCTGGCGGTCTATCTGTACGTTCAGGTTTTGCAGTTTGCGCCGAACGATGCGCCCACGCTTCGCAAGCTGGGTTCGCTCCACGAAAAGCTTGGAAATCTGCCGCTGGCGCGGCGGGCTTTCGAGATGGCGCTCAACGCGACACCCATGCCGGACGCCGCGACGATGGAGCGGCTGGGCCTGCTCTATCTGCAGAATGGGGATGACGAGCAGGCGCGCACCCTGCTGTTGCGTGTAACGCTTCTGGATGAGAAACGCTGGCGTTCGTTCGACGCCCTGGGCGTTCTCGCGGATCGCCGCAAGGAATATTTCGTTGCGCTCGGAAACTACGATGCGGCACTTCGTCTTCAGCCTCGTTCGGCGAGCGTGCTGAACAATCGCGGTTATTCCAAATTCCTGCACGGGGATCTGAAGGGCGCGGAAGAAGATCTGCGCGCGGCGCTGAGCATCGAGCCATCCACCCTCGCGCGGGTCAACCTGGGCAAGGTGCAGGCGAAGGAGCGTCGCTATGGCGATGCCTTCCGCACCTTCATGGAGGCGTACGACGCGCCTCATGCGTACAACGCTGTGGGCGAAGGCGCGATGGAGAACGGCGACAACCGGGTTGCGCAAACATACTTCGAGAATGCCTCTACCGCTTCCCCGAGTTATTTCGAGGAAGCCGAAAAGAATCTCGTGCTCGCGCGAGAGTTCGCGCGATGATTTTCAGGTGCGGGAGGTGTCGATCCACTTCGTGAGGGTGGGCGCGGCGTAGGCCTGCATGCGATCGAGCAGCGCATCCGCCGTCGGGGCGACGAGCACCATGTCCCGATGCTCCGGGCGAAGCAGTTTGTTCTCGACGGCCGTGTCGAGGAAGCGAAGCAAAGAGTCGTAATAGCCGTTCACGTTGAGCAGGCCGCACGGCTTCGTGTGCAGGCCGAGCTGCGCCCACGTGATCGCTTCGAAGAACTCTTCCAGCGTGCCGAAGCCGCCGGGCAGCGCGATGAATCCATCGGAGCGAGAGGCCATGGCGTCCTTGCGCTCGTGCATCGACGTGGTGATCTTCAGTTCCGTCAGACCTCGATGCGCGATCTCGTGCGCAGCAAGGAAGTCGGGCATCACACCGATGACCTGACCGCCGGCCGCCAGCACCGTGTCGGCCACACGCCCCATCAGCCCGATGCTGGCGCCGCCGTACACGAGCCCGTAACCCCGCGCGACCAGCGCCCGACCTAGCGCGCTCGCCGATTCCAGCAGCGTCGGATCGTTACCGGGGCTGGAACCGGCGAATACGCAGATCGATTGCGAGGGTCTCATGCCGCCGATTATGCATGGCGCGTGCGGCCCCCGCGCGTCAGCTCATTTCTTGTGGAAAACGAGCGTCTGATCGGTCTTCTCGCCCGACGCCGAGGTCAGGTTCATCTTCGACGTGAGCGTCTTGCCATCCTCGGACACCATGCGGGTGGAGGTGCCCATCTTCTTGCCGCCTTTCTTCAGAACGAACTCGGCCGTGTGGCTATCCACCTGCTTGGCGGAGAGGGCGTCGTAGTCGGCGGAGCCCGTGACCGGGTAATCCTTGCCATCGAGCTGATACGTCGTCTTCATCGTCACGTGCTTGCCATCGGCGGTTACCGAGGCCATCACCAGCGAAACACTCGGTCCGGATCGCGAGTAGGTTCGGGTCTGCTCCTTCAACGCGGGGCCTGCTGTGAATGTGGACTTGCTGGCATCGAGGTGCCACGTGCCGATCACCGGATCGGTCCCTTCGCCGGCAATCGCGATTCCGCCCACCAGTGCGAGGAGTGCGCCCAGGAGTTGGCTCTTGTTCATGACTGCTGCCCCTGTTTGTTGGAATAGGGGCGCGGATGATGCGCGCCCACGTATCACAGGGGCAGGACGAAGCGATGCTGCCGCGCGATCCCCGCGGCTTACTCGATCAGATCGCGATACGCGTGCCAGGTGGCGTGCCCCAGCAGCGGGGCGATCACGATCATTCCGATCAGCATCGTGAGAAATCCGATCGCCGTGAGCGCGACGATGAGTGCGCCCCACACCAGCATGGCGGGGATGTTTCGCAGCATCGAGCGGGCGCTCGTCACGATGGCTTCGGAGGCGCTCGCGTTCCAGTCGATCATCATCGGCACGGCGACGACGGATAACGTGAAGACCGCGGCGGCGAGCAGCGCGCCGCTGGCGAGATAGCCGATGACCTGGGCGCGGTTCGCCTCGGTCACGATGTTGCCCCAGACCACCTCGTCGAGGCTCGGCCCCGGCGTGTGCAGGATCGTTCGCAGCATCACCTCGGACGCCACGAACCAGACGATCACGATCACCGCCAGCACCGTGCCGAACCGGATGAACGCGTGAGGGTTGCTGCTGATCGGCTGGAGCGACTCGTTGAATCCCAGCGGTTCGTGCGCCCGGCGCCGCCGTGACAATTCGCAGAGCCCCGTCGCCATGATGGGCCCGATCAAGAGGTAGCCCGACACCGCGGCGGCGATCAGATAAGGATGGCTGCTACCGAACGCCAGCAGCACCGCGCCGAGCATCGCGATGAGCGCGCCATGCCCGAGGCTGGGCGCGCCGATGTGGCGCAGGTCATCCCAACCAGCTTGCAACCATCTGATCGGTCGCAGCAACGGAACGTGCCGGACGGTCACGTGCTGCCATTTCTGACTCCCCAGGCTGATGGATGTGGCCATGAGCGTGCTCTCCGCTGCAGTCACGCCTCATCCTCGTCCTTCTCGGTGCGGGGATCAACACCGGCCCGCAGCTTGGCGGCGAGCGGCCCCGCTCGAGGTTACCCTGCGAGGAAGGGCTGCAATTGCGCCAGCGTTTCCGTCGGATGCGTTTCCTGGAAGTTGTGGCCGCCCGGCATCGGCGCGCCGGTCACGGTCGTGCCGCGCTCCTTCCAGATGCCCAGGACGTCGTACATGCGGCCCATCGAGCCGTTCTGCGCCCACAGCACGTGTAGCGGACAAGCGATCTTCTTGTCCTGATCCGCTTCGTCGAACTGCATGTCGATGCCGGCGGAGGCGCGATAGTCCTCGCACATGCCGTGCACGTTGGCCGGGTTCTTCATCATGCGCAGGTATTCATCCTTCAGCTCCGGCGGGCCGTTCGCATAGCTCTCCGGATTCCCGAGAATGATGTTCTCCGGGAACGGAGCCGGGCGGATGAACAGGAACCAGTGGAAATACGCGTCCACGAACGCCTTCGTGACGTGCGTGTACAGGTAGTACGTGGGAACGATGTCGAGCACGCACATGCGCGTGACCGCGTTCGGATGATCGAGCGCAAGCCGATGCGCCACGCGCCCGCCGCGATCGTGACCGACCACGGGGAAGCGCTCGAAGCCGAAGTGGCGCATCAGCTCGACTTGGTCCTGCGCCATCGAGCGCTTGGAATAATTGATGTGCTTGTCGCCGTCTTCGGGCTTGCTGCTGTCGCCGTAGCCGCGCAGGTCCGCCGCGACGACGGTGTACTTTTTTGCAAGCTCCGGCGCCACGCGATACCACGAGAGGTGAGTGAGCGGCGCGCCGTGGATCAGCAGGAGCGGTGGGCCGCTGCCGCCGACAACCGTGTGCAGCGTTGCGCCACTTGTCTTGACCTTGTGCACCTTGAAGCCGGGCAACAGCTTCGCATCGAGCGCGCTGGCATCGGGGGCGGAAGCACTCGCATCCGCGGCGCGCGCGGCGCCGTTCGCGGCCAGCAGCGCGCCGGCGGAGAGCGCGAGGCCTGCGCGCAGCACCTCGCGCCGGCTGGTGGAGGTGTCATTCGAGTCGGCAATCAACGAAGAACTCGGCGGGCGCATAGGTCCTTCTCGTTCGGGTTGTTTCCCGATGCTAGAGGATTTTCTCCCCCGCGGGGATACTGAATGGCGGCGAACCCGGCCGCCGCCCGCCCCGCAGTGGCCGCCTGCCTCCCGCCTGATGGTTTCAGGATCATGCAGCTCCGTTCTGGGCGCGAAACAACGACTCCGTTTGTGCTAGGAAAGCACCATGTTTCGCGGCGGATCGTTGACCGTCCTGGCATTGCTCGTTACGCACGCTGCGTCTGGCGCGGACGCCGGCGCGCTTGCGAATGCCTCGATGAATGGCGACGTCCCGGCCATGCATTCCCTGTTGAAGGCGCATGCCGACCCGAATGCTCGCGGTGCCTTCGGCACGCCGGCGCTGCATTGGCGCGTGCATGTCGACGATCTCGCCGAAGCGAAGCGCTTGCTCAAGGCCGGGGCCGATCCCAACGGCTTGACCGAGCGCGGCCTGAGTCCGCTCAGCATTGCCATCAACAACGGCAACGCCGAGATGGTCCGCCTGCTGCTGGGTGCGGGCGCCGATGCAAGCCACGTCGAACCCACCGGCGAGACCCACCTGATGATGGCCGCGCAGGTCGGCGTGCTCTCCATCGTGGAACAGTTGCTGAAGCGCGGTGTGCAGGTGGATGTGCGCGATCCGAACTATGGCCAGACCGCGCTGATGTATGCCGCGCGCGCCGGCCATGCGGACGTGGTGTCCGCGCTGCTCGCGCGCGGCGCGAATCCCAACGTCGCAACGAACGTGGGCCGAACCCCCGACTTCATCAAGCCGAACTCGGTGCCCGGATTTGGCTTCGGCGTAGGCATTTTGCGCGGGGGCGTGCCCGCCGATCGCGGCCGGCGCGAGCCCACGCCGGGCGGCATGACGCCGCTGCTCTACGCCGCGCGTCACAACCAGCTCGAGGTCGCGCAGCGCCTGGTCGAGGCCGGCGCGGACGTGAACGCGAAAGAGGCCAACGGCATCTGGCCGCTGCTGATGGCCATCTCCAATAACAACATGGCCGTCGCGCATTACCTGCTGGAGCATGGAAGCAGCGTCAATGGGCAGGATTGGTACGGCCGCAGCCCGCTGTGGGAAGCGGTGAACGTCCGCAACCTGTACGTTCACAACGCGACGTTCAAGAACGGCATCGATCGCGCGCCCGTGCTCGAGCTCATCCGCGCGCTGCTGGCGGCGGGGGCGGACGTGAATGCGCGCACCAAGGAAACGCCGCCTTTCCGGAATTTCCTGCTGGAAATCACCGGCTCGCTGGAATGGGTGGACTTCACCGGGCAAACGCCCTTCCTCACGGCTGCGTTGGCGGGCGACGTCACCGTGATGAAGCTGCTCCTGGAACACGGCGCGAATCCGCGCATCGACACGTATCAAGGCACGTCCCCGCTCATGGCGGCCGCGGGCGTCAACTGGGTGCTCGCCCAGACCTGGACCGAAGGTCCCGACCAGCTGCTGGAAGCGGTGAAGCTCTGCGTCCAGCTCGGCATGGACGTGAATCAGGCCAATTCCATGGGAATCACCGCGCTTCACGGCGCGGCAAACCGCGGCTCGGACGAGATCGTGCGCTACCTCGTCTCGCAGGGCGCGGATCTCACGGCTCAGGACAAGGAGCATCGCTCGCCGCTGGATTGGGCCAAGGGCGTGTTCCTGGCGACGCATCCACCGCAGCCAAAACCCAGTACGATGGCGCTCATTACGGAACTGCTCAAACAGCAGGGCAAGGAGGTGCGCTGATGCGCGCCAGGTCGTGGTGGCCCAGGTCGTGGTGGAGAATCGCTCCGTTACTGCTGTTGCCGGCTGGGGCAGGGGCGGCAACGGGCGCGCACGGCATCGACGTGCCGGACGCAATCGAAACCTACTGCGCCGAATGCCACAACACCACAGATTGGGCGGGCGGCCTCGCGCTCAACATCCTCGATCCCGCGAATGTCCACGACGATGCGGAGTCGTGGGAAAAAGTCGTGCGCAAGTTGCGCGCGGGGATGATGCCGCCGCCGGGCAAAAAGCGCCCTTCGCGCGGCGACGCCGAGGCGATCGCCACGGTGCTGGAAACACGGCTCGACGCGCAGGCGGGCGGCGCGCCGGGCAGCCGCGAAAAGGCCGTCGGCGTGCCGGGCCCGGCACCTGCGTTGCATCGGCTGAATCGCACGGAATACGCCAACGCGATCCGCGATCTGTTCGGGATACCCCTCGACGTCTCGGGCCTGCTGCCTCCCGACGATGCGAGCGAAGGCTTCGACAACGTCGCGTCCGGCCTCGGCATCTCGCCCGCGCTGATCCAGGGCTATACCTCGGCAGCCATGAAATTGAGCCGTGCGGCCGTAGGCGACATGACCGCCTCGCAAAGCACGGCGATCTACGAGGCACCCGACAAGCTTTCGCAGGATCAGCACCTGGAAGGCCTGCCGCTCGGCTCGCGCGGCGGCATGCGCATCGAGCACGATTTCCCGCTGGACGCCGAGTATCACTTCAGCGTTCGCGGCAACTTCCGGCTGGCGCAGAACCCCGGCATCGAAATGGATGTCGCCCTCGACGGCCAGCGCGTGCAGGCGGAGAACCTGCGCGACTTCCGCATGCGTGTCACGGCTGGACCGCATGTCCTTACAGCTACACTTTTTGAGACCCTGCGTTCCACTGGCGTCAACGATATCTACTCGGTGTACAAGTCGGACGCCGGGGTGGATCGAATTGAAATCTCCGGCCCGTTCAACGCAACCGCCGTTGGCGATACCGAAAGCCGGCGGCGCATCTTCACCTGCCATCCGCAGTCGAAAGCCGAAGAGCGTCCCTGTGCCGAAACGATTCTGGTGAAGCTCGCGAGCCGCGCGTTCCGCTCGCCTCAACGGCCGGAGGACCTCACGGACATCCTGCGGTTCTACGACCGCGGGCAGGCGGACGGCGGTTTCGAGATGGGCGTTCAGCAGGCACTGTCTCGCGTGCTGATCGATCCGCGCTTCCTGTTCCGCTTCGAAGCGGAACCCGGCAGTGCCGCTCCCGGTACGCCGTTCAACATCAGCGATCTCGAGCTCGCCTCACGGCTCTCGTTTTTCCTCTGGAGCAGCATCCCCGACGCGCAGTTGACGGATCTCGCGACGAAGAAAGAGCTGCACAAGCCGGAAGTGCTGGCCGCGCAGGTGCGTCGCATGCTCGCCGATCCTAAGGCGTATGCGCTGGTCGAGAACTTCGCAGGCCAGTGGCTGCATCTGCGCGAGCTCGCGACGGTGACGCCGGAAGTCGAAGGCTTCGACGAGAACCTGCGCGACGCCTTCATCGAAGAAACCCGTGAGCTGGTGGACTGGGTTCGCACTCAGGATCGTCCCATCACCGAGCTGCTGACGGCGGACTACACGTTTCTCAACGAGCGCCTCGCGAAGCACTACGGCATCCCCGGTGTGCGCGGCTCGCATTTCCGGAAAGTGAAGCTGCCACCGGGATCGCATCGCCGTGGTTTGCTCGGTCAGGGCAGCATTCTCACGATCACGTCGACGGCAAGCCGGACGTCGCCGGTGATTCGCGGTAGCTGGATACTCGAGAATCTGCTGGCCGCGCCGGTGCCGGCGCCGCCACCGGGCGTGGAAACCAATATTGATGGCGACGGCACGCAGGTCATCACCACCTCGGTGCGCCAGCGTCTCGAGAACCACCGCAAGAATCCGAGCTGCGCGTCGTGCCACAACGTGATGGATCCGGTCGGCTTCGCGCTGGAGAACTTCAACGCGATTGGCGCCTGGCGCGAGCGCGACGGCGATTCGGTGATCGACGCGAGCGGCACGCTGGTAGACGGAACGCAGCTCGCCGGGCCTGATGACCTCACCACGGCACTCATGTCGAAGTCGGATCTGTTCGTCACCAATGTCGTCGAGAAGCTGATGACCTACGCGCTCGGCCGCGCGGTCGACTATCACGACATGCCGGCGGTGCGGGCGATCGTCAGGCAGGCGCAGCACGAAGACCTCAAGTTCAGTGCGCTGATCCAGGGTGTCGCGCAGAGCGTGCCGTTCCGATATCGGGCGAAGCCGCAGCCGAGTGCAGGGCTCACTGCTCGCGAATCCGGCGAGAAGTGAAGGAGAGATCGATGGCCAGTTTCATCACCCGCCGACATCTTTCACGCCGCGCGCTGCTGCGCGGGGCCGGCGCGGCGCTCGCATTGCCGTTGCTGGAGTCGATGATTCCTGCGATGAGCGCGACTCCGAAGCCGCAGCCTCGCTTCGGCGCGATCTACTTCCCGCACGGCGCGACGATGGCGCGCTGGACGCCGAAGGATGAAGGGAAAGACTTCACGTTCAGCGAGATCCTGAAGCCGCTCGAGCCGCATCGCGCGTACATCAACGTCGTTTCCAATCTGGGCCATCCGCTGGCGTACGGGCCGGGTGGTGCGACGGGCAATCACAATCGCTCGTCCGCCACGTATCTGAGCGGTGCGAAAGCCGCGTCGGGCGCGCAGCCGAAGCTGGGGATCACCGTCGATCAGATCGCGGCGAAACACCTCGGCCGCGACACGCCGCTGCCGTCGCTGGAGCTGATGATCGAGGAGGCGGGGCTCAGTTGCGGTGAAGGCCTGAGCTGCGCCTATCGCAATACGATCTCGTGGCAGAACGAAACCTCGCCGCTGCCGATGCAGAACAATCCGCAGGTGCTGTTCGAGCAGCTCTTCGGCGATGGCGCGAACGACGCGCAACGCGCGTCCCGTCGCTCGCAGGCTCTGAGCCTGCTGGACTCCGTCACCGAGCAGATCAACGGGCTGAATCGCTCGTTGCCGGCATCGGATCGCGAGCGCATGGATCGGTTCGTCACCGACGTGCGCGAGATCGAGCGGCGCATCCAGCAATCAGGCGAGCGCGTGGCCAGCAATGTGACGCTGCCCGGCAAGCCGTCCGGCATCCCTGAAGACATCGAGGAGCACATCAAGCTGATGTACGACC
>Ga0070665_100001008_pt1 | contig 35599 bp, 47 predicted proteins | sample KBSS13metaG_FD_65862 | JGI IMG/M metagenome (GOLD analysis project Ga0070665, IMG submission 65862) | Switchgrass rhizosphere microbial communities from Kellogg Biological Station, Michigan, USA - KBS S1-3 metaG | ecosystem: Host-associated > Plants > Roots > Rhizosphere > Soil ... | reverse complement strand
TGCTGGCCGCGAGCAAGCCGCCAACGCGCTGGTCCGGCTCGAACTTGCCTTGCACCAGGATGTCGGGGCCGAAAATGTCCGAGATCGAATTGCGATACTGGCTTTCGGTCAGCCGTCTCAGCCCGGCCAGATACGGGCCCGGCGCGGCGGCAAGGGAAGTTTGGATGGTGGTAACCAGGCTTAGCCCTGTCAGGAAAGCCAGCACACTTGCGCGGTGTCGTATCAGTCCGCCGATGGAAACGAAGAAAACCGGAAGGCCGTACCTGGTCATCGCTACTCCCTCGCGTCCGGTCGGTCATAGCAGGAGGGGCAGGAGCTTCAAACCTTGCCGCCACACTTAGTTATGATAACCCTATCTCAAAATCAGATCGCGGATCGGTTCCGCCTCACTTTTTCTAGCACCCCCTGCGGGGATCAGGTATTATCATCATGGTTTCGACCGCTGCCGAGGCTCATCGCATGATCGTCCTGCAAAAGCGGATTTTAATTGCCGCCGCCGCGCTGGCTGCAATCGTGAACCCCGCGACAGCGGCACCTTGGGTGCGTGGCTTTGTCGTGGATAATTATGAGCCCGCTTTTTACTATGGCGGCCGCAGCGGCACGGAGGAACCGGGTTCGGACTGCCCGAAGGGCACCATCCCCATCCTTGACTACAAGACGGTCCTGAAGACCAGTTGGCGCTCCGACGCGGAGGTCGCAAAATATACCAAGCCCATTAACGAAGGCGGCCAGGATCCCCGGCGGATCATCTCGCATCGCGGTTTCCGGAAGGACATCGATACCTACGTCAATCCTTTCACCGCGCCCGATGCGGGCATGGATGAAGTAACAGGCAAGATCGCGGAAGGCTTCGACCTGGACGGCAATGCAAAGACCGGTGGCTTCACCAGCCCGAAGGGGGAGCGTGGAATCGACAATGCCTTTTACCGCGCCTGGGGTTGCCTCATGTCTTATCGCGGCACGCCTTATCACGCCTATCTCAGCGAGCGCGCCAACGACAAGATGCTGGATGGTCTCTACACCATGGTCATCCGTCTGTCCGGCAACCAAGACCCAATGAACGACGATCACGTGACCTTCGAGGTGGCCTATTCCCCGGACCATGTCGTCAAGGATCCGATGGGCCACGTGGTCAGGGATGTGTCATTCCGCGTCGTCAAGACCGAGCAATACACCAAGCTGAAGGCGCGCATTCACAACGGCGTGCTGGAAACCGAGCAGGCCGATATTCGCATGCCGGAATTTTCTTGGGGTGAGACCCGCCGCGGCGAAGCGCTATATCAGAAAGGGCGCATCCGCCTGGCGCTGAACAAGAATGGCGGCCTGTCCGGCCTAGTCGGCGGCTATCGCGACTGGCGTGAAGTCTATGGCCGCGACACCTTCAATGTGCCGTCTGGCGGCGCAACCCGGGAAACCTTTTACCACCAGAACCAGATCTCGGCCTATTATGCGCTGAAGCGTAATGCCGATGGCATTCCCGATCCCAAGACGGGCCGCTACACCGCGATTTCCTCGGCGTTTCGTTTTACGGCCACCCCCGGCTTTGTGGTGGATTCCCCCAGGCCCGTCGCGGTGGACGAACCGCCATATCCGGGCGGTGACAGGGCGTATGTCGAACGCCAGAGCTTTCTGCAGGCCATCACCACGCGCGCGATCGCGCCCGAGTTCAGGCGGCGGAATGCAAAAGGCGCGGCGCTGACCGCCGACAGCGACCTGGACAATTAATAACGCCCAATCGCAGCGAGCCATGGGGGGCCGGCCAGATCGAATAGATGAGAGCTGTCCCGCCTCTATCTGATGCCCTTTCCATCTCGCCTCGGCGGTTACCGGGACCTCGAAGCGGGCATTCCATTTGAATAGCAACGCTTTCGCTGAAATGCGTTCAGGCCAGGCTGCAGGTTCTTTTTGTGATTGGGATATCACAAAAAGCGGCAGGGCCTCCGACGCCTCCGGAGGGGGTGGCTGAGCGCAGGTCTGACTGGTTAGACTATGGGACGACGCCCGCGCCATGCACGCGAGCGACATTCAGAGGGGAGAACATCATGCCGATCCGTTTCCGGTGGCCGCTGGCTGCTACGCTGGCCATTGTCGCTGTCCCTGTTCTGGCACAGCCGGCCGAGCCGCCACATCCCGCCCCGATCATCCAGCCCGCGGACCAGATCAAATGGGCCGGACGACCCGGCGGCACACGGCACGTCACGCTGTTGGGCGATCCCAGCAAGCCGGGGCCCTTTATCACGATCGCCGACTGGGTGTCAGGGCCGCCGTCCAAGCCCCACTATCATCCCAAGCTGCGCACTTTCATCGTGCTGAAGGGCCATTGGGATTTCGGCTGGGGCCCGAAATACGACCTCAATGCTATGCAGGCCCTTCCCGAAGGCTCTGTGGTGACCGTGCCCGCCGGCGGCATCATCTATGACGGCTGCAAGCAGGCGCCATGCGTGGTTGAGACCGTGGGCGACGGCGACGATCCGGAATTCATGGTCGATGAGAATGGCAAAACCATTCCGCGCGAAGCGCGCCCCGCCCGCTAAAGGTAAGGACCGCCATGCATTCCTCAATCAAGCTTCTGGCATGCGCCCTGCTGCTCGCCAGCCCTGCGGCCGCCCAAGGTGACAACGACATCAATCTGAAGGGCGCCATCGACTTCCATGCCCATGCCGGTCCCGATGCCGTGGAGCGTGCCATTGATGCCGACGACCTGGCCCGCTTGGCCAAGTCCATGGGCATGCGCGGCATGGTGCTGAAAAGCCATTGGGAAAAAACCTCCAGCATGGCTTATCTGATGCGCAAGGAGGTGCCAGGCATCGAACTCTTCGGCGGGGTAACCTCGGATATTGCCAATGGGGGCATCAATATCGAGGGGGTCAAGCGCATGGCCGACATGAAGGGCGGTTATGGCCGTGTGGTATGGCTGCCCACCTTCGACAACGAAACCCCGGCCAAGGTCGCGAAACATCAGCCCTATGTATCGGTGTCGGAAAACGGGAAGCTGCGCCCCGAAGTCCTGGCCCTGATCGACTATATCGCCACCCGTCCCGAACTTGTTCTGGAGACGGGCCATGTCACGCCCCAGGAGGGGCTGATGGTGGTCCATGAAGCCCACGCCCGCGGGGTCAAGCATATCGTCGTGACACATGCCATGGGCTCGCGCTGGACCATCCCGCAGATGAAGGAAGGGGCCAAAGACGGCGCCTATATGGAGTTCGTCTATCATGGGACCCTGGGGCCGCGAGGTCAGACCATCGCCGAATTTGCCGATGCGATGAAACAGGTCGGCTATGACCATTGCATCATGGCGACCGACTTGGGCGATGTGCACACCCCTCCTCCTCCGCCTTATCCGTTGGAGCCGCAGGGCTTTCTGGAATTCATGCAAGCGATGCACAAGGCCGGGGTTTCGGTGGCCGATATCAACCGCATGTCCAAGACCAATCCGGCGCTGGCTTTGGGCCTGCCGCCGACCTGACTGTAGCCGCGACATAAGCCGGTGGGAGCGAAGTGACATGAAACCCCTATGGATACTGGCTGCGTGCCTGGCGATGCTTTCCGACGGCCTTGTCGCGCAGACGCCGCCTGCAGGCGCCCCGGCGCCGGCGCGCCGCTATGCGCCCGCCTACAACACGGTCGAAGGCCAGACGATCGAAAGCCGCAAGCCCAACAATCCCAACGAAGTGCCGGCCTTTCGGGAACAGACCCGGGCGCCCTATCACAAGACCGCGCCCTTCAATGTGAACGTGCTGCTGGACAATATGCATGTGCCCTACAGTTTGGCCTTCCTGCCAGACGGCAATATCTTGCTGGTGCTGCGGCTGCCCGGCGAACTGCGCATTCTGGACAAGGCAGGCAATCTTTCGGCGCCGCTCAAGGGGTTATCGGCTGTCACCTCGGCCAAGGATTTCGGGCTGCTGGACCTCAAGCTCGACCCCAATTTCGCCACCAACCACCGCATTTTCTTCACCACCTTCGATTATCTGCCCGTCAAGCCGGACGGCCCGCCCGAGACCAACAGCAACACCAATGTCGCCAGTGCCCGGCTTGACGTCGCCAACGGCACCCTGACCGATGTGAAAACTATCTTCCGCGCCTATCCTTACCTCCCGTCCAACCGGCTGGGCGGCAAGACCGGCGGGCGCATCGCCATCGCCCGCGACGGTACCCTGTTCGTGACCTTCGGAGATCGCGACGACGACGATGTGCCATGGGATGTCGCGCAGAAGCTGGACAATGACCTGGGCAAGATCATCCACATCACGCCTGATGGCGCGCCGGCGCGCGATAATCCTTTCCTTCACACGCCGGGCGCGCGACCCGAAATCTGGGCATATGGCCTGCGCAGTCCGGAAGGCCTGGCCTTCGATCCCAAGACCGGGGCGCTCTGGAATACCGATATCGGCCCCCAAGGGGGCGACGAGATCAACATCATCAAGCGCGGCGCCAATTACGGCTGGCCGGTGATCAGCTATGGCATCGAATATACGCGTCCCGCCTATCCCATTGGCGACAATGGCATCCGCATCGGCAACGGTTACACGGCGCACGATGGGATGGAGCAGCCGGTCTATTACTGGGATCCGTCCTTCACGCCGTCGGGCCTGACCTTCTATCGCGGCGACCTGTTTCCGGAGTGGAAGAACAGCCTCTTCAGCGGCGCGCTGAGCGGCCAGGCCCTTGATCGCCTGGAAATCCGCGGCAACAAGGTCGTGGCCGAGGAAGCACTGTTGACCGAACTCAATACCCGCATTCGCGATGTGCAGGTCGGCCCGGACGGCGCGGTCTATGTCCTCACCGACAGCGGCGGCGGCAATCCCAATCCCAACACGCCCTTTACCAGCAAGCTGCTCAAGCTGACGCCGAAATAGGCTTCCGCGCTTATCCCGAGCGCGCGAAAATGGAAAACCGCGCGGATGCGGATGGAAGACCCGACGCAGTATCGGAAGCAGCTCACGGAGTTAGGTAGTCCCGCGCCAAGGAATTGAATGGTGCCCAGGGACATCACCGAATTCCCCGCACAAGCCTTTGATACAATTTCAATTATTGGAACGCAGCTCTATAAGTACCAACGGAAATACCAGCAATTCTATCGCGCGCGGCCGTGAGCGAACCTTTGCGAACACTCTGGCGGGGCGCCACAGACTGCCGGCCCTCCGCTTTGCGTCAAACGCAGTCATTCGGCTAACGTCCGCTTTGCGCCAAGAGCGGACGTTCAGGCTCTCCCCCCTCGCGATGCGTCGGAACGGCAAGACTTGAAGATCCAATCCTCAGTCCGGAAAGAGGCGCCCCGCAATGGGTTCCAAGTTGGCGTAGTAGGCCATCATCCGCCGCACGCGGTCCATCTGCGACACGGTGAACCGCGCGCGGCCGCGGCCGGACACACCCTTGTTGTAACGGAAGCCGGCACGCTCCTTCCAGACCTCGTCCAACGCCTCCTGACAATGGTGCAGCGGGCGGGGTATGCGCGAATGCGCTAGCACACGTTCAAGATTTGCGGCCGGGTCGGCGCGGAATTCGTCGTAATCCAGAAAAAGCACACGGCCGCCTGCGTCCGAATAGTCGAGCCAGGTGGAGAAAAAGCTGATATACCAAGGCAGCATCATATCGATGATGAAATCGCCTTTCCGCTCCGCGCTGAAGCCGGCATACCCGCTGGGCACCTTGATGTTGAGCCACTTGTCGGGGCGAAGTGGCTGATCCTCCAATTCTTCAAGGTAGGACGCCAGCATGTCCGGCAACGCACGGATCATCACCACAGGCCTTAAGTGCAGGGCTTCCATGAAATGCCTGTTCGCTGCCAGCGCCTGCATGTGCACGTGGGTGACGAGAGGGCGCGCGGGGATGCCGCACGTATAATAGAGAATGAAGGTAGGCAAATAGAAAGTTGCATCCCGTCCGCCTTGGGCCTGCACGGTGCGCACCAACTGGCCGCCGACAGCGGAAATGGCGGCGGTACGCAGATAGGTGCCTGCCGCCTTGGGCGGAAAGGCCAGCACCACGCTCGGGCGCGCCTGTCCTAATTCACCCAGATATTGGGCAATATTAGGATCGAAATTGCCATCTCCCGCCAATGGCGTGAAGATCGCGTTCGCGACTTCGGGACCGAATTGGCTCAATGAGAACGCGAATGTGCGGGATATCCGCTTCGGCGGTTTCGAGCGATTTTCAGTTTGAACATTGGAGCGCTACACCGCAAACTTTTCATCCTTTCATTGCCTGCATCAGCGCGGAACTTTTTACGCCGGTGTAAAAGGGTGGTTGCGCCGGCCGGGCGCCGGATGCGGATTGTGAATGCAAGTTCGCGCTCAACGAATGGAACGCCGTCACAACAGCCATGTAGGCGCTTGCATTGCCGAATACAAGCAGGGAAAGGCCAGTCGCCGGGGTATCTATTCGATCACCCCAATGTTAGACTCACACGCCGCTGGCCCTGCCGGCGCTTGAGAGACATAACGGCGGTATCTGAACGCTGTCTGCGCTCCCGTCGATGTCGAGGAGCGCCCGTTATGCCTCAGTTCTATTTTCACATTCACGAACAAGGCAACCTCATTCCGGATGAGGAAGGGATGATCCTGCGTGGCCTGAACGACGCAAAGCAGGAGGCGTCGCAGAGCTGTCTTGACCTGTTTCGCAACCGTTTGCACGGTTACCAACGCGTCGACGGACTGCGGATCGACATCGCCGATGCGCGAGGCACGATCCTTGATTCAGTCGATGTTCGCGATAGCTCACTAGCATCGTGATCACTCGAATACCCACTCCATTGGATCTGACTCTTCGCGAGTTTGTATCTCTGCGGAATATTGTAATCCGCAGCTTCACCCCCAGCCATCAGGTCGCAGCACCGGACAAAGAACGATTGCTGGAGCTAGGCCTGATCCAAATCGGCATGGGCGGCCTGATGCCGACACCCGCCGGACGCATCGTGGCGCGGCTTTAGGCGTCCACATCACCGATCATCCAGAAGGAGACAGCAACATGGGTTCCAGATTGATCCGCGCAAAGAAAAAGGCGCGACGCAGACGCCATAAGAAGGCCCGCGACTTGCAAGTCCCGACGCCCGAACGAAGTCAGCATAACGGCGGACGCTCCCCGAGACCCGTGCACTAGACCTGGCGCGGGACTCTAAAGGATTAAGGCCCAGGCCTGCATCAAAAAGGACAGACCGGACTCCTTCGTTACAAAAAGTCGAACAAGCAGGTCTGGAGGACCCAGGCCGCGATTGTTGCTTTGCTGCAGGGGCTCAAATTCTTCCCGAACATTCCAGATGGTGAGGCGGTCGCGAAATTTTCCGACTGCTGTCCTGCGCCTTCATTTGCTCGATGAAATCGAGCAGGCCTGTTGCCATTTCTTCCACCTTGTTCAGCGGCATGATCATCTGTTCGACAATGACGCAATTAATCGGCACTGCGTTTGTGACAGGGTCAGCAAGAGCTGCTTCCAAGGTCATGTGAATGTATCCGTTCAGAAGAAATCAGCGCGCAGCGTTATCCGCGAAGCTGTTGGGCCCGGATGATCGCACAGCTGGATGCGACCGGTCCCCGCGGCAGTTTCAATGCTCTTCAGGGACGGCAACCACCTTTTCGTTGGTGACTTCTTCGATAACGGCCATCACCTCGTGCGGATCGGCTTTAGAAGCCATCTGATTAGCCTCTAGATCCTCGCGATCTGGGATTTCTGGGCTGTCCCTCCGCAACTCTTCCAACAACTCAATTATCTTTCGAGTCTTCTGTTCAGTGAGCAAAGTGGCCTCGAGGGACATTTGTTCACGGAGGTTTGCGAACCGATCAGCGCGCCGCTGACTTGCAAGTATCATTATGGCGATCAAAAGGGCGGCGCCGGTAAGGACCAATTCCATCCACCCAAAAGGCGGAGGATCGGGAGGTGAAAAGCCGCTCCGAAGAAGCGCAATATTGAGCAACACCCACAAAATTGCTCCAACTAACAACGCCAGAAGAAATCTGGGACGCCCGACCCATGCAGTGGCGCGATCTACAACTCGTTCAGCCATGGTAGATTTACGGTGGTGTTCCGCGTGCAAGAGAGCAATCGCGCGCACCGTTTCCGCGACATGAGGAACGTCAATTTCCAGGCTGGGCACCCTTTCAGTATCGGAACGAAGACTGTGCCTACCGTCGCCGCCCAGGCATCTCCGCTCGTGCAGCGGCGGTGAAGGCCATTGAGTCCGTTAAGGCGCGCCCAATCATGACAAGTCACACTAATCCGGTACGCGCCAGGGCGTACAGCAACAACGTATTCCAAGTCTTTTCCGAGGGGGAGCGCCTAGATCGGCTGGAGGGAAGTCCCGCAGTCCATACAGCTAAAAGTCGGAGGGGGACCGGGGAGATGTCTTATATTTTCTGACACCTCTACAGGCCGCCTTGCAACGCCTGTGCCCTCCCAGGTGATGTGGGCCGTTCGGCCGCATCCGCTGCAAACAAGCTCGCTTAGGAATTGGTCAGGCATGAGCTTCTCGAGTTGACAGAACTACCAAAATGGGCTTTCCACGCACAGGTGCGTTGCTACTGCATGGCAAAACCACATTATACCACTGAGTGTTCTTCTAACACCTCTCTGCAGATATCGTCCCTCGGTTGGTCATGCTGATGACCAAGGTACTGCTTCCCCTCAATATTCTGATGCTGGCATGCCTGTTTGGAGGCGCCGCGCCCCTTCCCCAACCTGACGCCCAAGGCTGGAACGGCTCCGGCTGGTACATCACCAGTGCGAAATCTCCTGCAGCGCGGTCCGAAGACGTGCCGACCTTTGTATTGTTCAACGGCCCCTATCCGTTGCAGAACGGATGCCTTGAGGTTTACGACCGGCTCTATTCTCCGATTGGCATCTGCCGATTCCTCGACGTCAAACCTGCCGCTTTCTCGGGCTAACCGCGAGTTTGCTCATGAACTATTGGACCTACGCGACGTCGGCAGGCGACTTTTCCATCGTTGAGCGGGGGAGCCGGGGTGTGGATCTGTACTTTGGACAATCTTTCCTCGGCCATTATCGAAATGCAGTGACGGCGGCCGAGGAGGTCGGAAGCGGGGAACATCCGATGCTTCCCTGCGCCCCCGAAAACGGGAAGTCATTGCACGTGCCGTCCAGCGTGCACAATTGGAAATTTATGCGGACCTAGCACAGGGCACCGCAGCAGGAGATACAAATGAATTATCGAATCCATGTCCTCGATTACCGGTTTCAGATCATGGAAAGCCATGATTTCGTGGCTCGCGACGATATAACGGCGCTGGATAAGGGGATTACTCTCAGCGCCGTGAACCCAATCGAAATCTGGGAGAACCGCCGACTTGTCGCCCGTATCGGCATGGCTGGAGAGGCCGTCGCCGACCGACCGTATATCTCTGACCGTCACGCGAAGCGTGCCGCCTAGGGAGGTCGTCATGCTGCCCTATTACGTTCGGTTCGGTCGTCGTCATCGTATCCCCTCGACAGTGGAAATTCTCGACGAGCTGCGTTCCGGCCTTGTGCCGGGCTATGTTCGCAAGAGCTGGGCGCAACATGGCTTCATCCGCCCTCCTGTTTCCAGTGGGGACGCCGCACGATCGGTCTACGAGCACACCAGCGCTGCGCAAATCGAAACGCACGCCTCGCCCCACCTAGTCCCACCGCTTTCTACACGTTGAAAGCAAGCCAGCTCTCCAGAATTGGCTGCGGGCTGGCCCTGTAATGTCCCACACTCATCATCCGGTCATCGCCTGCATAAGCGCGGAAATCTTGAGAGTTGCGAAATTGGAAAAGGTGTCGGACACGGCATAAGGTAGAAGTATCCGGCCGTTGTGGCGCAAGGCGCCGCAGGTATAGACCACATTTGGGACATAGCCCTCCCGCTCGGACAGGTCGGGCCGAACCAGGGGCGCGCGCGATCGCGCCAAAACCTTTGACGGATCGTTCTTGTCCAGCAGAACGGCGCCGATAGAATATTTGCGAACAGGACCGACACCGTGGGTCAGCAACAACCAACCTTCGTCCAGTTCAATCGGCGATCCGCAATTGCCGATCTGCACGAATTCCCAGGGAAATTCGGGCTTCAGAATCGCCGTCCCGCCGCTCCAGGAATACAAATCGTCCGAATAAACAAGATACAGATTCTCATTGTCCTGCCGCGCGATCATGGCGAACTTGCCGTTGATCTTCCGCGGAAATAGGGCCATGCCCTTGTTTTGCGCGGCTGTCCCGCTGAGGGGCAGTAGCCGGAAATTGACGAAGTCGGTTGTTTCCATCAACTCCGAGCGAATCGCGTCACCGCTATAGGCAGTGTAGGTGGCGTAGTAGGTTCGCTCGCCACCATCGTTGAACGCGACGAACCGTGCGTCCTCGATGCCATGCCAATGGGTTTTCGTGATGGGAAAAATCACCCGTTCGCTGATATCACCGGAAGGCGGAAAGGTCAGTGCGACCTCGTTGCCCTCGTTGCCAGCGCTGCCGAACCTGCGAATCTGAATCGAGGGTGTTGTTGCGATGCGTGACGTTGGATCCACGATGACGTCGCCATTGGCCGCGATGGAGCCGGTGCGAAAGGTCAGCGAGGAAACATGTCCCTCACCGACCGCGCGAAGACTGAGGATGAACCGGAGCCCGCCCTCCGGCGCGCCGGACTGGTCTGGATGGGCAACAATACTGGGATTGAACAGCGCCGCGGCTTCAAAGGAATATTCGTGCAGAAAATAGGCGCCGATCAGCTGGCGCTGTATCAGGCTAAATCCGGCGTGATCGGCAAAAGCATCTTCCATTTCGCAGGCGCGGGCCTCGAACTGAGCCAGCAGGTTGCGATGTCGTCCCTGGAAGTTCTCCAGGACATCCGCCAGTTGGGCCGCCGCGTCCTCGATGCTCAGGGCCAGGACACGGTCAACGATGTGATTGGCCCGGCTCTTGTCAGTGGGATTGAGGTCTCGGGGTTCGGTGGCCGGCTTGAACGGCCGCACGATAACCCTAGCCGGATCGGGACGAAGATAGAGAGCCTGACGGTTCAGGAACTGGATTTGCGACAAATGACCCCCACGTCTTGGTCGATCGAGAGATTGGGCGCGGAGCGCGGCGCGAGCTTCGTGCGACTGTCACCAAGCCGGTGCGCCCGGCGAATTTCCGCGAGACTCAAAAGATAAGAAACGACGGATTCGCCGCCCCTGTTCTCGTTGGCCCTGTCTGGATGCAAGCCGTCGCGGCAGCTTCCCGTTTCCAAATCGATAAGGGAAAGCGATAAATCATTATTGCCCAGGAACCAGGAAAATGCATGCAAGGCTTCGGCTTTCCATTTCGGGTCGCCATCCGCCTGCCAGGCCGCCAGACAAGCCGAAATCGTCGCGGTGGCTTCCAGGGGCTGCTGATCGAACAGGCGCGGCGCGGCGCGCTTGTCGCCAAAGCCTTGTGTGCCGACGGGACGGAAAACGCCCGATGGCCCTGTCTGCCGGGCCACAAGCCAGCGAAGGGTTTTCAACCCCGCATCTGTGTAGGCAGGGGTGCCGGTCGCAATTCCCGTCAGGAGCATAGCTTGCGGCAGCCTGGCATTGTCATACGCCAAGCCTTCTTCGAACCAGATCCAATCTTCGGTTTCCACTGATGCAAGCAGACAGATCAGCCGGTCTGCCAGCAAACCCCGCAGCCGCATCGCAAGAGCATTGCCCGGAATCGCGCTGCAATAGGCCTCCAGGCCCAACAGGCAGAAAGCCCAGGCGCGCGGCGAACCAAACTCTTCGGCGCTTGGTAGAGCTTCCTCGAACAGTCTGGCAGCCCAGAGACGCCGGGACAGGCTAATATCGCTGCGCGCGCATTCGCCCAGGGCCCACAGAGTGCGCCCATGGCTGTCTTCCGAGCCGCTTTCCTCCAGCCACACACGGCCAAAGCTCATGAAGTTCCGGAAGCGCCGGTTTGCCGGGTTCCAGGCGTTCTGAAGGAAGGCCGCCAACCGCGCCGTCAGGACTTCAGAAAGAGCTTCCTCCCCCGCCGTGTTGAGAGCACATGCCAACAGGAGCGCACGGGCATTGTCGTCTATGCAGTAGCCATGCGACCGGTCCGGCACGGAATGAATCGCGTGCTGAAAAAGGCCGGTATCGTCACACATGGACAAGAGATGGCCGATTTGCATGTCCGGCGGCGCGGCGTAGCTCTTTGCCGGCGCTCTTTTGTCCAGATTTGCGATCACATTCAGACGATGGATACGGCGGGCCCGGGTGAAGGCAGCTTGGTACCGTTCTCCGATGCGCTTCCATGTCATGGACCGGCTGTCGGTATAGGCGCGTAGGCGCATGGCCTGGCGCCGAGCGTCGTCCGTAAGCAATTTCGATATTTCGATGCCGATCGCGGCAGAATCATGAAACGGAACCAGCACGCCTCGCCCATCCGCCAGCAATTCGCGCGCGTGCCAGTATGGCGTCGAGACAACCGCTTTTCCCAGCCCAAAGCTGTAAGCAAGCGTTCCCGACGTCATTTGCGCTTCGTTGAGATAGGGCGTCACATACACGTCGCACATGGATATGAAGTCCAGCAAAGTCGGCTGGTCTACGAACTGGTCGAGAAAAACGACATTGTCCTGCACGCCCAACTCACGGGCGCGCGCCATCAGACTTTCACGATAAGCCTCGCCTTCCTGCCGCACGAGGTTGGGGTGCGTCGCCCCCAGAACGACATAGACGGCATCAGGCCGGCTTTTCAGGATCAGCGGCATAGCGTCAATCACCACCTCTATCCCTTTGTTGGGCGACAGAAGCCCAAAGGTCAGGATCACGGGCTTGGCGGTGAAACCCAGCTTGACCTTCGCCAGATCCGGCTCGACGAACGGAAAGTCGGGAATTCCGTGCGGAATGACTTCTATCTTTTCGGCTGGAACGTCATAGACGGTGTGAAGCAGCTCGCGCGCCTTCTCCGCCATCACCACCACGATGGACGACTGTTCGGCGATCTTGCGCAGCACATTGTATTGCGCGGGCGCGGGATGGGACAGAACCGTGTGAAAGGTCGTCACCACCGGCATGTCCAGCCGGTCGATCAGCTTCAGGACATGCGCGCCGGCATCACCACCGAAGATGCCGAATTCATGCTGAAGAGAAACAACATCGTATTTCTGGACGTTCAGAAAATCCGCGGCCTGGGTATAGTCTTCGAGGACATCGTCACGGATGCAAAACCTGACCTCGGGAGGATAATCATAAGCCCGCCTGTCATCATTCATCGCCACGATGCAGGCTTCAATTTGCGTGCCGGACGACTGTACAGCCCTGTGCAGGTCCGTCGTGAACGTCGCAATGCCACAGCGGCGCGGCAAGGAGTTGCCGATGAAGGCAACGCGCTTCATCTGGGTCATGGGAGCCCCGCAAGACGGTTAAGACGTGGCGCTCGAGCGCCACGCCGCGGTGGGTTCAAGCCGCTTTCAGGTTGACGGCCTTGGCCCCTTTGGCGTCCGACTGGGTGTCGAAAGAGATGCGCTGGCCCTCCGCCAGGACGGTCATACCGGCGGCCTCGACGGCGGAGACATGCACAAAGACATCCTTGCCGCCGCCTTCCGGCGCTACAAAGCCAAAGCCCTTACCCGAATTGAAGAATTTCACTGTTCCGATTGTCATGGTCACTCCGATACCTGACGCCAAGCACATGCTTGAGCGGCGCGGAAGAACACATCGATCTGAAGGGTGGCTGCCCCGGCCAGGCGCCGGATGCGGATGGTGAGTACAACTTCGCGTTCAACGAATGGAACACCGTCGCAGCACATATATAGGCGCTTGCACTCCTGATTACAAGCAAGGAAGGCTCGTGTGACGAACAATCGCGCAATTCTTCTTTTGGAGCATCGCCGCGGCTTTAGCCGGCATTGCTGCCGTTGCTGTTCTCTTCGCCATTACATTGTCCAGTGGCTACACACGCATGACTGGGTATGCAGTTACCCAAAATCCGTTTGCGCGGCGAAACTTGAACTTTTCCCCATGGGTCTCGAGATCATAGACACCGTCACGCAGCCGCTTGGGGACATCGATGATTCTGTGCCGCGTATAAGTCGGAGGATCGCCCTCGGAATCGATTATCTCCCAAGCCTGGACGGTACAGGGCGTCTCCTCGTGGCCTTTCTTGAGAAGGCCGTGCCAATAAACTAGCTGTCTCCTACCAGACATGGTCGGCGCCATCCCTCTATCCTCGGTGTGCCCCAGCGCAACGCGCTTAAGGGCTCTGCGGGCCCGAAACAACCACCGTCGTCTAGGGCTCGAGAAGGCGGAATAGGCTGGTATTTTCCAACATGGTGGTTTCATCGGCCCTCTGCTCATCATGGCCACGTACGATCCCATAGCCGCGGTCGAACTGGAGAACGACGTGTCCGTCCGACCGCCCAACGACTGTTGTAAGCAACCATTGGCCCCGGCTCGGGACCCACGCGGACCATCTTTGACCTATCTTAACTTCAGCGGGCGTTTGCATACCCTTTATCCGCGGCGCGGCTCCTCTTATGCCAAGGACGCGGCGAAGCAGTTGGGCCATCAACTTCGCTCTAGGACAGTTCGACGGGATTTTGGCTCTAGACCCGCTCGTCCGCCATGTGGCGAAGGTCGGCCTCATTCAGATTGGTCATCACGATGCCGTCGGCGCGGTTGTAGCGAACATCGCCGGTATCGATCCAGACGATCTTTTCGCTATCCAGCTTGACCAAAAGCGCGGAAACATTGCCATTGGCGCGATGGGCGGTATCGACCACGGTGCCGACGCGGCTGCCGGTGATCAGCTGAACGCGCTCGCCGATCAGCTTCGCATCACGGTCCACGATCACCCACTTCACGTAACGGTCCGGCCAAACGCCGCGACGATAGGCGGCCCGCTCGGAAGCATAGCGGATCCGCAGGGTGTCATAGGCCGCGGTGCGGTCCTGATACTCCCGCTGCTGCGCCTGGTTCTGCTGCAACTGATCCTGATATTGCCGCTGCTGTCCCTGATACTGGGCATTGTCGGCGGCGGCCTTCGCATCTACCGCAGCAGCTTTCGCGTCCACCGCAGCATTTTGGGCCCCGACCTGCTTGTTGATCTCCACGGTCTGGGCCTGTTCCGCGGGCGTGGACCGGGTGGTAGGCAGGCCGTTGGCATCCACCCGCTCGCCTGGGATTGCATCGCCGCCTTGGGCAAAAGATACGGTACCCATGAGCAGGGTCATCGCTGCGGCCGAAAGGGCCGATTTCACATACATCATTTTAGAACATCTCCGGTTAGAGAAAATCATACCGCTGTCGGCACAATTGGTTGCTGGCAAAAGGGGCAGCCCGCGAGCCGCCCCGTTGCACAGACGTATCGTCGTGATCAGAAGCCGATCCAGACGCCGCTTTTGTAATAGCCACGACCGTTGTTCGAATCGCGATAATGGTGCTGATTGTCGCCGGCCCACTTCTGGTGGAAATACCAGTCGTCATTGTGATACTGGGCGCCGACGCTGCGATCATATTTGTATTGATGATCCGTGTGCCAGCAATCGCCAGAGCTATCGCAGACCATGCGAGCAGCGGCTGGTGCGGTTGTGGCGACCAGGCCCGTACCTACAAGCAAAGCGATGGCGGCGGCTGAAACAGCCGTTTTCGAGAATGTCATTTTGGGAGTCTCCTGTTGGAGGACGCTTGTCCCCCGGAGAGGCAACACTGTCACCGGCATTCAGTTCCAACAGGTTCTGAATCAAGCCGCGGAACGGGTATGAAAGTCGCATGGGTGACGGACACGCTCATGCCAGTGGGGTTATTGATGATCTCTACCTGGGCATCGAGCTGGTGGGCGAGGGCTTGTACCAGACTGGTGCCCAGCCCGCCCTTTGCGGGCGGGCTGCTATTTTGAGGACGCCCAACGCCATTGTCGGAAACCGAGAGTTTCCAGTTCGTGCCATGAACCTCATAGGCGACCATGACGGCTGCCGCTTTCTTCGGGTCCGGGAAGGCATATTTCAAGGCGTTGATGACCAGCTCGGTCACGATAAGACCCAGGCTGACTGCGTCCGTCGACTGCACGAACCCCTGATCGGCCCTCACTGTGAGCGTGGCAGGCCGGCTCTCGCCGATCATGGATCCCGTCAGCGAGTCACAGAGCTTCGAGAGATAAGCCCCGATCTCCACCGAATCCGTGCGCCCCGAGGCATGCAGATGCTGTTGAACGGCAGCGACCGACATGACACGGCGATGTGCGTCCTGCAGATGCTGGCGGGTTTCCTCCGAGGTCACGGCACGCGCCTTGAGCATCAGGATGCTGGCGATAATCTGGAGGCTGTTGACGATGCGATGCTGCATCTCCGCCAGCAGCACTTCCTTCTGCTGAAGAAGATCGTCCGTCCGGAGCTGGAGAACCTCCTTTTCCGCTTCGATCAATCGCCGGTCGGTGATGTCCTCAAAGCCCAGCAGAATGAGAGCATGACCATCATCGGTGCCCAGAACCCTGCGGGCATGTAGCAGAAATATCCGGGCGCCGATGCGGGGAAATTCCTGTGCGACCTGAAATCCTTCCACCACTGTCTGGTCCACCAAAGAACGCTCCAACAGGTCGTGCAACGCCGGAATGTTCCAGGCGCCGCCGTCCAGCGCAAAAAGCGACGTTTTGGGGGTGTCCCTGGGGCTGATTTGAAAGCATTTGTGAAAGGAAGAACTCGCGACCAGAATTGTAAGCCTGTTGTCGAGCACCAGCAGCGGCTCGCGCACCGTCTCTACGACGATCTGTGCAAGGGAGCGGGCATCTTCGATTTTGTCGAAGAGCGTGGTCATGGATATTTTCCTTAGCGGGGCGCGCCATCTGAGCGGCAACGGAAACGTCAAGCGCGCCGATTAATCGTTATACTGCCGATACCCGTATGCTGCCACCGAGGGGCGGGAGCGCGGACAATCTTTGCTGTCCTGAAGGTCTCTCAAGCGCCAAAGCCCAAATCGTGGCTGGCGACGGTGAAGACTAACACAGGTCCATGAGCTGCGCGAATCCGGCTGAATAGCGGCTATTTCCCTGATCGAGGCGGCCGGGATGTCTCAGGCGCCGTTTGGCATGAACAACCCAATGATAAAGGCGCCCAGCAGCATCAATATCCCTAGTGCGGCAATTCGCATCCCTCTCCTGGGTCCGGGACCCAACCAGGAGGATCTAGGGACCGCCCCATTTGCGACTCGCGCGTTTCCCCCGATGAAATAGACGCCAAACAGCGCGACACCGGAGAAGACAACGACCACTCCGGCAAAGCGCAGAATCGTCATTGCGATCCAGGCAAGGTGAAGAGTCAGGGACATCCTCCGATTATCATGCGTCGGGGAATTGTCGTGAATGGACCCTCAGAGCATCCTCACACATCTACTTTGTGTCCGCGAGGATCGCCGCCCTTACAGCTTGGGCGGGGCTGATAGTGTCGGGTGAATGCAAAATCGTGAATAATTGGGCTTCCCCATCTGGCAACTCTCGCCACCAGGCATAGCAGCGGAACGCGCCGCTGGTGCTGAAGCGCAAGTCGAACACCGAAACCTGGCCGCTCCAAACCGTGTGGTCTCCCTGCCTTTCATGCACCGGCACCGACTGCACGAAAGTCGCCTTGCCGCCATGCCGGGATTCCACGGCCTTTTTGAGCTGATCAGTTCTGACTTCGCCCACCGATCTTGCCTAGTGCCGCGACGCGGTATCGCGCGCGGCCTGGACAATGGTTTTCGCCAGATAGGGCTTGGCGACAAAGCCAAACGCGCCGGCATTGCCGGCTTGCTCGGCCGAGGTATCGCCAGAAACCACGATCGAACGAATGGCGGGATAATCGATTTGAACCTGGGCGATCAGCGCCAACCCGTTCATGAGTCCGGGCATGCGCACATCCGTCATGAGGATGCTGGTTTCGACGTGTCGCGATAATATGTCCAGGGCTTCAAGGCTGTTCTTTGCCTCAAGTACGACAAAGCCCGCGTCCTCCAGAGTTGCCACCGCAGACATGCGAATGAAGAACTCGTCTTCCACGACCAGAATTGTTTGCTGCGTACTGGATTGCCCCATGCCAAGTACAAGCCATGGGAGCCCGGATGGTTCCATTTTCCTTAAAATTCAATAATTTAAGTCGAACACGCTTAGGGCAGAAGAATGATGGCGAATCTCTTTTGGACGCTCGCGCTCAAGCGCGGCGTTATCGAGCTCTGGCAGGCTTTCTCCACAACGGCGCGGTGACACAATTCGGCGGTCGAGCTGGCCAATCCGATGCCGAGGTCCCGACCACAATGGCCTCAACGCTTGCCGCTGCGTTGCTATTACTATGATCCTGGATGTCGCGCTCCTTGGGATCGCCGGGATACCATCAAAATAGCCGGCTGAGGGCATCTCAAGCGAACATCTCAAACAGATGCGGACGGTGGTATGGTGCCCAGGGACAGGGACCATCTATCTAGTGTTTGTAATGGCTTGCGCGAAAGTGGGACAGCAAAACGTTCGTATAAATAACTATCGTTTTTTCGCTTCTGTCCCACCCATAGTCGATATTCAGGCGGGGAAATTCCCTGCATCTACTTATGTCGACCCCAAAACAGCCACCATACTCCATACCAAAAGGCAACGAAGTAGGTTCCGACGCTCGCGATATAGACCATCCTAAAAAATCCGCTGTTAATCGCGGCACCTCGTACCAATCCGGAGATCACGATTGAAGAGACAAGAATAATCCAGTAGTTCGTCCGATTGCGACGCGATGCGCGTTCCTGCTCTTGTTGCTCCAAGAGTTTTTCGGCGTCGTGCTCAGCCTTGCGCCTTTCCCTTTCCTTATTTTGAACCTCCTGTTTCTCGAGCGTTCTTACCTGCTCTAGGAGCTCTCTCCTGGTTTCCTCAAGGGTGCTACTCATGTCTTTCCCGGCTTCAGCAGGAAGGTCCGGTAAGATTTTCTCCATTTCATCCAGTTGTTTCAAGAAGGACCTGATAAGCGAAACATCCTCCCATCGTTCTTCCGCGACCCTAGGGTCGGCAAAGTCACCGATCCACCGAAGGTATTCACACATGAACTCGAGAGCTTTTGCTTCATAGCTTCGCGCGTTAAGCGCTGACTTACGCGTCCACATCGCCTCTAAAAGCGATCTGCTCGCCTCGAACGAGTTCTCGCTTGCATTTATATTTGCTGTCCGCAGTGAAAGAAGGGAAAGGAAAGGCCAGTGACGTTCGTCCGGGAAAACATGTTTGCCGTATGCGTAAAAAAGACGAGAAAAGCCCAGCGGGTTTTCCTTAAAGTAAAACGTTGGGAATTTGGTCTCGACAACAATGTCGACATGGCCGCCGCAATCACACTTTTTGATGGTTGAGGATACAATCCCCAAGCCACAGTGGGGGCATTTCCATGGGCCTGGCCCTCGTAGGACAGCACTCTCAGGATCAGCGACTTTGGTACTAGCGCTCATCGGCCCACGCCTTTGCCACGGCACATGCCGTAGCCCGGTCTCTAGGCCGTTCATAAAAGTGATGTGTGCTGCTGATCAGTCCGCCTTCCTTGGCGTACATTTTGTGCGAAGTCGTGTCCCAATATATTGTCCAACCCCGGTAGTACATTAGCTCAGTCCAAGCCATGTGATCCTCCCGCCTGTTAGGCCCGATGGTCGTGCGCAAATTCCTATGGGCGACGATCTCCGTGCAGACCAATATGTGTCGATGCTAAAATTCATGATCTAAGGGAGCGGCAGCCCACTCAAATCGGCGCCCCAATTATCCCCGCAGCCCTGGATGCGATAACTATACATTGATACTGGACAGGCCGTCAACGTTTGTTCTCTTATCGTTCTCATGGCCCATCCCCGCCCCCGCGCGCCCTTCGTCTCCGGTCCCCAACTCATAGAGGGCGAATGGTCCACGAATAACGGCGGATACACGCTCAAGCTTGGAGACCTATTCGCGGGCCACATTGAACAGCGCGGGGGCGATAGCATCTACAAGGAAAGCTGGATTATCAGCTTGAACGGGCAGCACGTCGGCGGAGGCGGGAGCGACCGCCTCTTTGCGGAAAGGTTTGCAGAGCATCTAATCCTGACGGAATTGAAGCGCCTTACGCCAGTCTTCAGAAGACTTAGAGACCGCGCCCCACCTTATGAATGCTTTTGGGGGCAGGACAGCCACGCGAGGTGGGGGGAGTGGAAAGCAGAGCGCGGGCTGCCGCCGTACAACATTGTGAAGGCGAAGTAGCTGGGTGCAGCAAGTTACGATTGCGCCTACCTTAGTGCGAGGCCGCGAATACAATTCAGATGCTTCTCGGCCAGGCGGACAAAATGAATTCCTATGTCGCGGCTTTCGGGCGAGAAGACAAGAGCAGTCATATGCCCTGGCCGCTTTTCCCTTGCTATCAGTGCCCCGGCGAATGCCTCCCCGTCGGGGATTTTGTCCATGACGTAGTAATGCAAATTGCTAACCGCACGCTGCCACTGAAGATAGCCATTGATGGTGATAGTGCTGAGTTCACACAGGCCATTTCCCGTATCCACATGAACGCCATCAGATTGAACATCTAGAGTATGGGTGTGCGGCCAAGGAGGCCCAGCCGGAACAGAACCATCGGAAACCACGTGGGGAACAGGAAAGGTCCGTGAGATGGTTGATGCCGGCTCCAATGGAAAAAGTATCTCTGTCGAGCGAAGCAGCAGTTCGTTTTTATACTCAGCGAATGTCTTATATTTTGGGTGGGCCTCGCCCGAAGCATTAAATAGCCCGTCGGGCGGTTGTACTGTAAACGAGCCTTTTGCTTCCGGCGCGACAAGTGCAAATTGGTAATTGGTCCAACAAAGCAGCAGCTGGCTCATCGGAAAACATTCTTCAGCTGTGCCCTGCATCGTGAGAGCGGGAAACTGCTCTTGCAGCGGGCGCGTCCACCGCCGCAGCTCGTAGAGAGTAACCCCGTGCTTTGCAGCTTTGGTCTGAGCACTCGACGTGAACCCAGACGCAGAGACTATTGCTCTGTGGCTCACTGACGGCATATCTAACAGCTTAATACAGAGTTGTTCGACCTCTGCGACGTCGAGCGGAGCATTCTCGTGCTTCACTTCGTAGGCTTTGAAGGCATGGGTAACATGCCCGGCCTCTGAAATTGTGACCGTGACATCTACATCTCGTTCCTTATTGGCTGCCGCATCAAGGACCATATCGCCAATCGTGACCTCCACCGCGTCTGCGTGCCATTTCAAGCAGCACAACCCGACAAGGTACTGAACGAGCATCGGTGAGAGGGGGAACTTTGGCATGTGCGATGATACTCAGACTGCTAAACGGTTGTCACGCCGCCCACCTGGGCCATCGCGCCTAGTAATTTGACCGCGCAGCCGTTGGCGCTGGAGCGCTTTGTGATCAAGACAGCTTGTAATTTGCATAGGCACGCCGCCCACCTATTGCGATAGCGCGCACGGTCCCGCATCTCTATGTCCGCATGATTGAGGAAGGCAAGAGATGAGCGCTTCGGACATTTTGGTTGCCCTGGTGCGCTGTGAACTCAAGGCGCGATGTACTGTCCTAGGCGGCTGGCAGTTGTCGGCAAAAGGGGCGCTGCCTGTGGTGTTGCTTGCAATGGCGCTGTTGGTGGTTTGGGGGCGCTAATACCCTTGCGGGCAGTTTGTTGAAGATACAATATCCCTAACGATTGATCGAAAATGGACTTCGCAATGCAGGCGCGACAAGAACCTCCGGTGGTTACAGTCCTTCGTGCTCAGCCTGAGCGACGTGCAAGCATTGACGCCATTACCGCTGCGCTGAAATGCACCGAGAAACAGGCGAGGACGGCAATCGACAAAGCGCGCCTCGATGGCTTCAATATCAAGAACGTTGATGTTCGTACCTTCCAACTTCAGCCAGTAATTGGCGCGCAGACCAAGCCATAAATCGCCGCAAAATGTAAAACCATGATACGCGGTCTGGTGAAGGCATCCCTGAAAACGGTCGAAGGTGTGGATTGGAAGATGGCTAAAGAGGGCAAACGTGGGACTGTGGTGAGGGGAAAGCCGGTTGTGAGCGAACCTGGCGGACTGTTCTAACTCTCTAGCCCCAACAGCACCTTCATTCGATGAACGCGGTCTGCCGCCATATCTGCAAAAACGCCCGGGGACAGTGACCGCATTTGCGCTATCGCGCTGTCCTTGATCACTTCAGGTATGTCGGGATTGGTTCGGATAAAAGTCTCAAAATGATCATTGCCTACGATGTGCGTCGCAGGGTCGAATAGCCCCAGCGCCGTTAACACCTCTGTCACAGCCGGATTGCAGACGCTTTCGCAATAAGCTGCAAGCTCTCGAAGATACTTGAAGGGGGGCTGGAAGATTTTTGTGCGGCGCTGATTTTCTATGTCGCGCGGGCATATCACCGAAAGCGTGTGGTTATCGGAATGGGCTGCTCCCACTAAATCTAACCCGCGATGGAGAACCGCGTTACGAAGCTCTCTCACATACTCAAAATAGTCATTCCCATTCCGTATCGCGGCGTCAAAGCGATCCAATAGGTCTTTGCGGTCTTGCAAGAAATCTCTCACGTGATCAATCGCGCTAAGAAGGCTTTGAAAATAGAGCCTATGAGAGACACGCAGATCGAACAAATTAGACCCGTGGGGAGCGGTGCAAACCCTTTCTAGCGCCCACTTTCTGTCCTCTAGATAACCCAGCAGTCCGCTGAAAAAGGCCAGTCGCGGATCGCGCAGGGGTTGATCCATGCTTACGTCGTTAGACATGGCCTAAGTTTACCGCAAAAATCTGAAAGACCATACGCGACCTTGCAGCGGCGGCTTTCCCCCATAGGCCCTCCTCGCGCGGGCACGCACGCGGGAAAGGATCGCACGCGCGCACGCAGAGGCGTTAAATCGCGAGCGCACGAGATACGTCAGTCAGGTATCATCGCCCGATGGTGAAAGCAGCATGACCACGGGACCGTCCACCTGAGCCTGTCTTCCCATGCCTCTAGCAATCTTAAGCAACGCCTCAACGGCCTTGGGATTGCCACGCTGGCCCAACTCTGCCCGCCTGTTCAGCCCCACGTTAGCGGCTTCAAACAAGGCTCCTGCTTCTGAGAAGGTCAGGACAAGGGCGACTGCGCTATTTGGCATGGGCGTCATTCCTCAACACTCAGCGCCATCCTAGCCCCCCTGACGCAAAAGCTCATGTCACAGGTTGATAACCCGCCCTGCTCTGCCTATGTCATAAACCGCAACGTCCGTTGAGGTTGGTGACAATGGCAGCCGAAAGCCCCAAATTCGTGTCCTACATTCGCGTGTCCACCGCGCGCCAAGGGCGTTCCGGCTTAGGACTGGATGCGCAACGTGAAGCCGTGCGCCAGTTTGTCAGCAGCCGTGCGGGCAAGATCATTGCCCCGGAGTTTGTGGAGGTAGAGACCGGGAAGCGAGATAACCGGCCAGAGCTTCAGAAGGCGCTGAAGCGGTGCCGCATAACCGGGGCAACGTTGGTGGTGGCAAAGCTAGATCGCCTGTCACGCAACGCCGCATTCCTCCTGAACTTGCAAGCTGGCGCGGTCCCGTTCGTGGCTGCGGACATGCCCGACGCCAACGAAACGACTGTGGGCATAATGGCTGTGATCGCCCAACAGGAGCGCAAGGCTATCAGCCAAAGGACCAAGGATGCCCTGGCAGCGGCAAAGGCGCGCAAAGTGAGACTAGGCGGGCGGCGGGCGGGATCGCCACGGATCGCTGATTACACGGCGCGAAGCGTGGCCGCGCGTCGGGAGTTGGCCCACCAGAATGCAGAGCGGGTGAGAGAAGCAATTGAGCCGCTACAGCAAGAGGGGCTGTCTCTCAACGCGATGGCTGCCCGGCTAAATGCTGACAGCGTGACTACCAGCCGGGGCGGGGTCTGGACGGCAACGGCGGTTAAGCGGACACTGGCGCGTCTGTGCGGTTAGGCCACCTGCACCGCGCAGTCAGCTTGGGAAGGATCGGCTATGGATAATCAGGCCACCGTTATTGAACGCGCCTTCACGTTGGCCGCTAGTGGTCATGTGAACAACCTCCACGAAATCAGGGACGCGCTAAAGGAGGAAGGCTTTACGGTGGGTAGCCATCTGTACGGCTCCGCGATACGGAGACAGCTTGGCGAGCTGATCGCAGCGGCCAAGGTGAAATCCCAATAATTTCGGCAGCGCATGTGCCCACCAGAGCCTCTAGCGCCTCGCTACAGCCCCACTTTCGCCAGCGTATGCGGACTACCGGCGAACGGAGAAGCGCCGTCAGTGCGTCTCGCTGTGGCGCTGCCATTGCTACCCCTTACGATGAAGTGACGCGCCGTTGAACATCATCCTAAAGGTATCCCTCGCGGCCTACCCCTGCGACGGAATGACTCAATTCGACAGCACTCTCGTTGTTCATTCGTGTAACCAGTTGATTGTCTTGCTGTCCGTCCATCGTCTTTTGCATCACATGCAATGCTGCATTTAACGCTGATTTGCATGGGTTATTTTCGATTTACAACGCGCCGCGTTCCTCCCAGCTTGCCCGCATCATCGCCAATCACGGCGGAATGACCGAAGGGATGCAGCATGAAAATCGAACTGACCCAAAATTGGACCATCGGCTTTGAACGGACAGCACCGGGCTGCCTTTACATCAGCCTGCCGCACAGCGCGGCAATCTGGATTGAGCGGGCCAGCAAGTGCGACAGAGCGGGCTGGAAGCCGGAAGTTGAGAAGGTAAGGGGCGAATATCTGGTTTGGTGGCGGGCTTTCCATGCCATCTACTCGCCGCCTGGGTTGACGCCACGTGGTGCGGAGGCTGGGCTGAAGGTGGGGGCGTAGGGAAGTTAGGTATCACTAAAGAACAACAGAAGCCGTCCTGGGGCGACCTGGGGCGGCTCATTGCTACCACTAAAGGAACACCTGCCGGGTGGCCTGCTTCCCATCGCCTTAGCTCCTGGCATCCGTCCGTTGCTGGTCGAGCTTGGCGGTGGGTGGCGGGCTTTTCCTTTCGCACGCGTCTTTTTGCTATGGCGCTAATCAATTCGTTTAACAGACCCAATCACAAGGACACATGACCACAAGAACACATTCCCCGCTAAGGCAGGCACAAGATACCGCCAAGGCGCGCGGAGCCAAAACCTTCAGCTTTCACGAACCATGCATCAACGGGCACTCAGCCCTCCGGTATGCGACCAACGGCAACTGCACTCAGTGCATCGCCCTCCACAACCGCAACCGATATGGCAAGCCTGACCACGAACGCCAGCTTCGGCTCACCTACGCGAACGGTAAGTTGGCACAGATAACCCAAGACGCGGCCACCCTGGCCGATGCAAGGGCGTCAAAGGACAGCGTACGCGAGATAACTGGAAGGCAACCCAGCCTAAGCCTCCTGCACAAGGCCGGGCTACGCCTTCTTACGACTTACCTTGGCAACGCTCCCGCTGCCTCTACCGTCATGGCGCTGTTCTCCTAGCAAATTGAAAGGACTTTCTTCAGATGCACCTTAACAGGGCGCAACGCCGTCGCTTTGCCGCGTTACCATCAACTACTCCGATCAAAATAGCTGAAGCCCTTACCAACACAGCCCACGCCATTGCCACAGAACAAATGGCAGCATTTGGGAACAAGCTGTCACCCGAACACGATATGGCCCTGTGTCGCACTGCCGGGTTGTTCTCCATGATCGCCTTGAAGCTGAAGAGTGGCAGGCTTGTCGCTGACATGCCCACCGGTGGCGGGAAGACCCTTAGCGTGGTGTCCTGGCTCGCTGCTGTTCAGCGGTTGAAGCTGGACATAAGCGTGACTATCGCCGCCTCTCAGGTGGAAGGGTTAGCCAAGATGGTCCGTGATCTACGGGCATTGGGTGTGCCTTCCAACATGATTGGATTGGTACATTCTAAATCCTACGACCCCAAGAAAGCTGAAGAGTTCCTAGACACAGGCGATTATTCAATCCTTGGCGACAAGTACGCCTCTGAACCCGTCACTGAGAATAATGCGGAACGCCAATTCTTGTTCGTCACCCATCAGCGCGTTCGTGCTGCAACGGATGACGGCAGCAAGGAAACCTTGGTCACAGCCTATAAGGGCCGTAAGCGTGAGTTACTAACGTGGGACGAACTTTGCCTTACCTCCGCGCCAAGCGCCGCCCCATTGCTAGATGTTCGTTCAGGCATTGGCGCATTGCAGCCGTATGTCAGCGAACCTAACACAGCGCCCGAATTGAAGCTGGCCATTGACTACCTCGATAGCTGCTTATCCGCTTTAGAGGGAGAACTTCAAAGCCAGTGTGGTGGTAGCAGCCCCAATGCTGTCACCCTTCCTGTGTTGTCTGAACAAGAATTGGAGACCTACTCTAAGCTTGTACAGAGACAGCTTGGCGAAGAAGCCTATGCCTTCCCGGCGGTGAAGATGTTGCTGGAAGCATCCGGTCAGGAATTGCGTGTAGCCCGCATGGGTGAAAGCAAGTCTGCTCTGGTCTCGTTCCGTGTCACCATCCCTGCATCATTGAACAACATGGTCATCCTAGATGCTGGCCATGTCGTGAACAGGCTCGTAGCTTTGGACACGACCATTAAGCGCGACCCCTGGTTCCAGCAGCAGGCCGACAACGGGCAACATCTGAAGACCTATGAGGATGTTGTTATCCACTTCGGTCAGGAGAAATCCGGCAGGGCTGGAATGGAAGAAGCCTTTGGGAAGCGTCTCCGTGAACCCAATGGTCTAGCTTCAAAGATCGTAAAGGCCATTGCTGCGGCCCCTTCGGATCAAGGTGTCATAGTCTTCACCTTCAAGCCAAGACGTAGGAGCAAGGTTGATCTTCCTGAGACGATCAAAAGGGAATTGAAGAGGATGAACATTGATCCTGATGCCAAGCTGTCCAACGGGAAGAAGCGCATTGAGGTTTTGACTTGGGGAAGACACGCATCGTTGAATGACTATGCCTACGCCTCCAACGTAGTGTTCGCTGGTCTCCTCCACATTGACGATGAAACCCTAATGGCTCAGGCCATCGGGCAGACTGGCGACCTGTGTAAGCCCATTGATGACATGCCACCTTTGACGGAGATCAAGCGTGGTGACGTATGTGGTGCGCTCTATCAGGCTCTAAGCCGTGGTAGTTGCCGTTACAGCGTAGAGGGCAAGGCTATGCCCATGAACGTGTGGATGACCCATTGGGATGACAAGATCAAAGCCGAGCTTGAGAGGGTCATGCCTAAGGTAGTCTGGAAGGATTGGGACATGGGCAATGTCCGTGAGAACTCCAAGGCTGAGACCATCGCTCTACAAATCTCAGCCCATCTTCGGAGCAACTTAGGCGACCGGCTAAGTAACCGTTCAATCAAGGCTGCACTTGGGCTGAGTGACACCCCATCCAACACCTTCACTAGGGCGATACGCTGCGTTGATGCCCCTGGTTGGAAACGTGACGGGCAATCGTTTGTGAAGCTTGGAACGTTCGACGCCTACGGTTTCGAGTGTGAGATGTGAACCTCACCAAGGGCCTTATAGAGAGTTGCGGGGGTAGGCATGTGGTGACGTTTGGGTACAGGCGAAACATCCCAGCCTAAGCCCACCTAACCCAGCCTAAGCCCACTTTCGCCCATCTTAACGCCATCCTGGCATTCGTGCCGGGGTGGTCTCCCCCTCCATCAACACCCCTCAACCCACCCAGCCGCGCCTAAGCGGCGCTGAAAGGACCACCTTGGCCCACGCCAAAGCCTACCTAACCCAACCTACCCCCACCTTCGCCCCCACCTGGGAGGCCCGTACCGGGACCGAAGCAGACATGCGAGCGATGGCTACTCGCCTCGCTAGAGGATCGCTGCATGAGATTGAAGCCCTTTCCCGTTTCCAGACGGTCTCATTCCTGCTCAAGGACATGGATCGCAAACTTGTCATTGTTGACAAGGCTAACCCGACTAAACCCGTGTCGGTGATGGACATCAATCCTGGCGCAGAGGGACACGCAGCCTATTGGTCTGCACTGTCCGATCAGATCATCGCCTCGGAGAACTATTGGTCCCTGAGTGAATACGTGAATGGCTTCCTCAACCACCTCAATCAGGCTTATCCGATCATCACGACCCATGTTGATGCGCGCAATGAGCGGCAGATAGCGTGGCTTGAACGTGGCGGCTTCACCCGCACTGAAGAGCTTCCCAAACATGGGAGGAATGAAATCAAATTCTTCGTCTACAGCCGCATCAGCGGGGATACATCGGACGCGCATGGCCGCCCTGTTGCGACTAGCCTCGGGTAACCCCGGTAAATTCTACAACCGACGCGGAGAGTACATCGGTCATCGCCCCTTCGGTCCCATCGTACTCAAGCATCGCGCGGCAGCAGCGATATTGGGTGTCAGACCGAAAGACCTTCTCCGCATGAACGTCAAACGCGCCTTCTACCTCGGCGCTTACGTCTACGACCCGCTTGAGATCACCTCTCTAGCTGCCCCCCTTAAATCAACATCACCCCAAGGAACACCCAACAACAATGACATGGAATAATCCCAACCTATTTCCGGAGCTTCAAATGGGTAGCCCCGCAGAGGTTTATAACAACCGCCCCGCCTCCCTCCCCGCATCCAACGTCACCAGCAGCAACAGCCCCGGCTACTCTCGTGTCGTCATGCACGAAGGTCAGGTGGTCTCAACGCAGACAGGTGGCCCTTCTATCGCATCCACTGGCGACACAAAGGCCACACAGGACGCTGCGGTAGGAACCCCTTACGCTCATGCCGTGGACGCGCAGACGCGTTGCAGGATCGCGCCGCACGAACTTAAAGAGGACAGCATCCTCTACTTTCCCAATGGCGCTGAAGTCACCTTGGCGCAGGCCCGCGCTATGAACTACCTCCCGCCTGGGTGGCAGCCCAATAGCACCTACCCCAATCGGGCACAGGCGCAGTCCGGACAGGAGAACGGCAAACGTTTTTATGATGCCTCTGCTGAACAGCCTACGCAGGAAACCCATCCTGAACTGGCGGCAGAGGCGTTCGAGAACAATGACGCTGAACAAACGCTAACCACCATCGTCGCCAACGTCGCGGGCATTGAGCAAATGAATGCCGTCAAGGAAATCGTGGAGAATGGGGAAATCGGGGAGCGCACGTTGTCCGCGATTGCCACCCAGCTTCAGGTTGAACCTAGCAAGCTTCAGGAACACTTCGCGCCTGTGATGCAAGCCTTCAAGGCGCAGGCTCTAGCTGTCATGTCTCAAGACGGAGTTGATGGCTCGGAGGTTGTGGCTTGGGCGCAGCAGCATAACCCGGACTTGCTCAACCGAGCGATGCACCAGCAGGCCACGACCCGCAGCACCGCAGGTTATGCGGAATTGCGGGGGTCATTCTTGGCTAGTCTTGGGGAGACCAATCCGCAGCGGGCGCTTCAAGCCGACTTAGGCCCTGGTATCACCACGTTCGTTGATCCTAAGCAGGGCGTGATGGTTCGTATCCCCGGCTACGGAGATGCGATGACGTGGCGCAGCTGCATCAAGGCGTTTGGGCCGAAGTAAGTGACGATCAGGCAGCGTTTCCTCGTTTTGGGGACGCTGCCCCTTTTTAGGCGTGCAGCGGTTTCATTCCTTCTTAGAGTTGGCTACCAACCTTCGAAAGCTAAACTCTTTTGGCTCTGCCGTCTCAGACAACCCTATAAAATCATCGTCACAGAGAACGATGTCGTTACCATCTACGACGCCGCCCATCTCGTTGACACATGCTATGAGTTCACCGACCAAATGCGAAATGTCGTGCCACAACTGTCCCAGGGTCTCCACATTTATAGTGATGAACTGCTTTTGCTTTTCACCTGTTGCGATAATTACAGGCTTTGAAACGCCGGCTGCGTCCGAAGGGCTGGCGGCTGTTTGGTAATATCCGTGTGAAACAATATTTCGCTTTATCTGCAAATCATCCGCGACATCCATAATCTCATCGAATTTCTTTGTGAGGCTGGGGAACATGCGAGACGTGTATTCTCGCATAAGTTTGCGGAACAGTTTCTTCCGTTCACCGAATGGCTGTTTGCGCCAATTTGGATTAGGGCGTTTTCCAGTTATGTCAAAAACGTGGGACATAAGTGCGTCCATGCGCACCTCAAACGCGCCCCAATAGATAACGATTTCACCGATCAGTTCAGCACATCCTTCATCGAACGGAACGATGAATGTGTGCCTGCCGGGCACCAACGTTTCGATGGGAACGTTTAGCTTTAGCCTCACCTTAGTTTTTTCGGCCATTCACGGAGACCTAGCTTGGACAGATCAATTCCTGGATAGCGAACCAAACTGACGGCTTCTCGAAGCGCTTCCGCCCGATACCGCCTGAGCATTTCCTACTGCGGCACGGTGCCCCCGCGACTGATGGTTATTCCGCAGCTTCCATCATCGGGATGGCTGCGCGTGCCGCTGCGCGCCTACGAAGAACCAGTGCCGCGCAGTTGACATGCAAAGCACGGACGTTCGCTGGCGTGAAGTTACCGGTGCTATCAAACCGATCTAGGGTCACAGGTTCTTGTGATAACCGAAGGGTGCAGACGGGACAGATGCCCCGCTGCCTCTCCAGTTGGTCAGCCAACAGGAGTTGCTGCCAACGCCGGTTATGCCCCGTCCCCATACTTAGGCGTACCTAAGCTTTCCCTGGCGAACGCTAATCCCACTGGAACCACATTGCAAACCACCTCACGAAAGGATCAATGAACCAACAGAAACCGCAGCGCCTTCCAGCGTTGCCTCCGCGTGGCCTGCGTCGTCCCGATGCAGCCGCCTACGTTGGAGTATCGACCACTAAGTTTGACGAATGGGTCTCAAGAGGCGTCATGCCCTCGCCCAAAAGACTAGACGGGGTTGTGATTTGGGACTTGCGAACTCTTGACGCTGCTTTTGATGCCCTGCCAAGCTCCGGCCCCAAGCCTGACGCTGACATCTGGGACAGCGTTGCAACATGACTGAGAGCATCATGCCACGCCGTTTACCCCTCTACTGCTGCGAAGACACCGACAGGCACGGCAATATCCGCATTTACTTCCGCCGTAAGGGGCAGCCTAAGGCCCGCCTACTGGGTATGCCGTGGACGCCAGCGTTCATGGAGCAATACGAGAGCCTGTTGGAAAGCGCGCGGAAACCGGACGCGGTGGCAGATCACAAAGGCAAGCCGAATACATGGCGTTGGCTCTGCCAAAATTACTTTGGGTGTGTGGAGTTCAAGCAGCTTTCCGATAGGACGCGCACGGTTCGCCGCCAGATATTAGAAGCCACCTTTGACGAACCCATCGCCCCCGGATCAAAGGCCACTTTCGCGGACTTCCCGGTGGCGCGGATGAACCGCAAAGCCATCAAGGTTCTACGGGACAGGAAGGCGGACACGCCAGAGGCTGCGAACATGCGGCTTAAATCCATTCGGCGGGTGTTTGCGTTCGCCTTAGACGAACACGAAAACCTTCTCAGCGTGAACCCCGCGCGAGACGTGCCGTTCTTCAAGTCCAATTCCGAAGGCTTTCATACGTGGACGAAGGAAGAGGTTGAGCAGTACCTGAGCGTCCATGAGGAAGGTTCTAAGGCGCGACTTGCCTTGTTCCTATTGCTCTACACAGGCGTAAGGCGTTCGGACCTGATTGTCTTGGGCAGGCAGATGGTGCGCGATGGCTGGCTGCGCTTTCAGCCCAAGAAGACGCGGCACATTTCCGCAGACTTCGTGGAGATACCCATACTCCCCGCCCTGGCGGCGGCGTTAGAGAAGGGGCCACAGGATCACCTGAACTTTCTCGTTACAGAGTTCGGGAAGCCCTATTCCCCGGACGGCTTTGGTAACAGGTTCAGGTCGTGGTGCCGCGTGGCGGGCTTGCCGCACTGCTCCGCCCACGGACTGCGGAAAGCGGGTGCTACCTTCGCCGCTGAAAACGGTGCGACTGAGAACCAGCTAAAGGCGATCTACGGTTGGAAGAGTGCGAAGATGGCCGCGCATTACACGCGCAAGGCGCAGCAAAAGAAGCTGGCTGGGGTAGCAATGGCTTTGATTGCGCCCGCCAAAGATTAAGCGCTTTGTTCAACTTAACGGAGTGTTGGGATCAGGGCTTTTCGTGCCAATCCCATTTGGCGTCTGTCCGGATGATTGACGCGATATCCTGCTCTGTGAAGGGAACCCCCGGAGCCCCTCGAATTCGCGAAAGCCATCCACTATCAATCAGGGTCTGGGGATAAATAGCGCCGTCCGCAAGGGTGACGGTCACTACGGTATATCCCATACCTGTCTCTCCTAGGGCGCGGACAATTTCCTTCCATTTGCCGACGAACTCGAAGGCCCCGGGACGACGATTAGCGTGCTCAGGTGTGGTCATTGGACGCGAATAAACCTCGAACAAAGTGTCCCACTTTTTCAGGGGCGAGTGTCCCACCGCGCAAAAACTTCAGCAAAATAAGGTTTTTTCGCAGGTAGTGGTGCCCAGGGACAGAATTGAACTGCCGACACGCGGATTTTCAATCCGCTGCTCTACCAACTGAGCTACCTGGGCACACCGGCGGGAGGCGCTTCTTAGGCGATGCATCCCCCACCTGTCCAGCCTTAAGCCCCCTCGTCGTCCGGGTCCGTTTCCCCTTCCCTGTCAGGGACTTGAGGCCCGACCGGGGGCCCTGGGATGGCATAACCGCCCTTCAGCCAGCGCCCCAGATCGATATCGGCGCAACGCCTGGAGCAGAAGGGCTTTGACAGCTCCGCCGCCGGCTTGCCGCAGATAGGGCAGTCAGCCATGGCCCGCGCCCTTCAATAGCGCCACGGTCAGCGCCAGGGGCAGGCCCACCACATTGGAATAGGAGCCGGAGATTTCCTTCACCAGCGCTTCGGCGCGGCCCTGGATGGCATAGCCGCCGGCTTTGCCCACCCCTTCCCGGCTTTCGACATAGGTCCCGATCTCGTCCTCGGTCAGCCGCAGCATCGAGACACGGGTCATGGCGATGCGGGTGCGGAGCTTTCCTTGGGGGTCGATCAACGCCACCGCCGTGATCACCTGGTGGCGACGCCCCGAAAGCAGCTTCAGACAGGCCCGCACCTCTGCCGCGTCACGGGCCTTGGGCAGGATGCGCCGGCCGACCGCCACCACCGTATCGGCTGCCAGAATGAAGCCTGGCTTGCCACTCCATTCGCTTTCCACCCGGCGCGCCTTTTCCACGGCGAGACGCAGCGCATGGATGCGCGGCCGTTCGCCCTTCAATACGCTTTCGTCTATGGCGGCGGGTAAAACGGCGTCGGGGGTGATGCCAGCCTGGGCCAGCAGCGCTAGGCGGCGCGGACTCTCACTTGCCAGAACAAGTGGGGCGCTGGCCAGAACCAGCGGCGCGCTCATATCAGCGGAAACGGTAGGTAATACGACCTTTGGTCAGATCGTAAGGCGTCATCTCGATCATCACCTTGTCACCCGTCAGGACGCGGATGCGGTTCTTGCGCATCTTGCCGGCGGTATGGGCGATGATCACGTGACCATTGGCGATCAGCTTCACGCGGAAGGTCGCATTGGGCAAAAGCTCCTCGACGATGCCCTCGAACTCCAGCAATTCTTCCTTGGCCAATGGGTCCTCTTGAAAGCCGTTAACGGGGCGGAGGTATGGGGGGGAAAGAGGGGAAAATCAAGGCTTTTCAGCCTTTTCCCCTAGTTTTCAGCCCGTTTCCGGCTCCTCAGGTATCGGCCGCGGGGCGGGTCAGGAAGCGGGCCTTCAGCCGCTCCATAAGCTGGTCCCGTACGGCACGGTACGCCCCCAGCCGCTGCTCGCGCGAGCCCTCCACGGCCGTGGGGTCCTGGGTCGGCCAATACTCCACCTTGGTGGCGGCCGTGCGGGTCAGTTCCACCGCCTTGTGCTGGGCCTCCGGCGACAGGGTGATCACCAGATCGAAGCTGCCATCCTCCAGATCCTCGAACCGGCGAGGCGTATGCTTGCCGATCTCCAGCCCGATTTCTTCCATCGCTTCCACCGCCATGGGATCGAGAGCGCCCGCTCGCACCCCGGCCGATTCCACATGCAGGCCGCCGCGTGTCAGATGCCGCAGGATCGCGGCGCCCATGGGCGAGCGCACTGCATTCCAGGTGCAGGCGATCAGCACGGCCGATTCCTTGTCGGGCATCTCAGCCCCGCATCTGCAGCACGCAGACCAGGGTGAACAGCCGCCGTGCGGTATCGAAGTCGGTTTCGACCTTGTCCGTCAGCCGCTTTTGCAGCTCCGTCGCCCCCTCGTCGTGCAAGGTGCGGCGCGCCATGTCCAGCGCCTCGATCTGGTGCGGCGGCGCGGTGCGGATCGCCTTGTAATAACTCTCACAGATCAGGAAGTAATCCTTCATGGTCTTGCGCAACGGCGTCAGCGAGACCGTCATCCGGCTGTGCGCCGTATTGTCTTCCAGCGCGATATCCAGAACCAGACGGTTTTCCTCCAACCCCAAGGTCAGATGATAAGGGCCGCCGCCCGAACCTTCCGGCTTGAAGACATTGCCTTCCAGAATGTCGTAGATCGCGATCTCGCGTTCCTGCTCTACCGCGCGGCTGCGCTGCACCACACTCTTTTCGTCCAGGGTGATGGCGGCCAACCGGAATTCCACGTGCGCCGCCTACCGGTTGAGGCGCGCCGCTATGGAGCGGGCATGTGCTTCCAGGCCTTCGGACTCCGCGAGGACGAGCGCATCCGGCCCGATAGCGGCGATGCTCTTGGCATCCAGGCCCAGGATGGTGGTGCGCTTCATGAAGTCCAGCACGGAAAGGCCTGACGAAAAGCGCGCCGTGCGCGAAGTGGGCAAGACATGGTTTGGACCGGCGATATAGTCGCCCATGGCTTCGGGCGTGTGGCGGCCCAGGAAAATTGCACCGGCATGGCGCACTTTCTTCGCGAAAGCTTCTGGATCGGCGGTGGCGATCTCCAGGTGTTCGGGCGCAAACGCGTCGGACAGCGGCGCGGCATCATCCAGGCGCTTCACCACGATGATGGCGCCATAGTCATTCCAGCTTTTCGCCGCGATTTCCTTGCGCGGCAGAATGGCGATTTGGCGCTCAGCCGCCACGGCAACCTTGTCGGCGAAACCGGCATCGTCCGTGACCAAAATGCTCTGCGAGGACGCATCATGCTCGGCCTGACTGAGCAGATCGGCGGCGATCCATTCCGGATCGTTGGCGCTATCGGCAATCACCAGAATCTCGGAAGGCCCCGCGACACTGTCTATGCCCACCTGGCCGAAGACCTCGCGCTTGGCGGCCGCGACATAGGCGTTGCCGGGACCAACGATCTTGTCCACGGCTTCAATGCTTTGGGTGCCGTAAGCCAGCGCCGCAACAGCCTGCGCCCCGCCGATACGGTAGATGTCGCTGACACCGGCGCGGCGCGCCGCCGCCAGGACTAGCGGATTGATTTTGCCGCCGCTGGCCGGCGTCACCATCACAATGCGGGCAACACCAGCCACCCGGGCCGGAATGGCGTTCATCAGTACGGACGACGGATAGGCCGCGGTGCCGCCGGGAACATAAAGCCCGACACTGTCCACACTGGTCCAGCGCCAGCCGAGCAACGCGCCGGTGTCGTCGATGAAGCGTTCGTCGGCCGGCAGTTGGCGTTTGTGATAGGCATCGATGCGCCTTGCAGCTGTCTCGATCGCCGTATGCTGATCCTTGCTGACTTTGCCCAGCGCCTGCTCGATCTCGGTGGCCGACAGTTTCAGCGTCTCTTTGGTGACGCCTGCCTTGTCGAAGCGGTTGG
>Ga0070665_100001007_pt1 | contig 35600 bp, 37 predicted proteins | sample KBSS13metaG_FD_65862 | JGI IMG/M metagenome (GOLD analysis project Ga0070665, IMG submission 65862) | Switchgrass rhizosphere microbial communities from Kellogg Biological Station, Michigan, USA - KBS S1-3 metaG | ecosystem: Host-associated > Plants > Roots > Rhizosphere > Soil ... | reverse complement strand
CTGGGAGAAGGGCTACGTCCACGAGGTCGCGCAGTTCTTCGCCACCGGTTGGCTCGCCAACTACTGGCGCATCGACGCGATGACCGACGAGGACTTCGAGTGGTTCGAGTACAAGTACCCGGGCTGGTACGACAAGTACGGCAAGTGGTGGGAGAACTACTCCCGCCTGGCGAAGCCGAACGGGCACAACCCGATCGTCTTCGAGGACGTGGACTACGTCTACCCGGCCCGCTGCTGGACCTGCATGGTCCCGTGCCTGGTCCGTGAGGACATGGTCACGGCCGAGGTGGACGGCATGCACCGCACGTACTGCCACGAGGTCTGTCGCTGGACGGACGTCGAGGCCTTCCGGCCCACCTTCCAGGGGCGCGAGACCCCGAACATGGGTCGTCTGGTCGGCAAGCGCGAGTGGGAGACGCTGTACCACGGCTGGAACTGGGCCGACGTCGTCTCCGACATGGGCTTCGTCCGCGACGACGGCAAGACGATGACGGCACAGCCCCACCTCGACCTGGACCCCAAGAAGATGTGGACGCTGGACCACATGCGGCGTTGTCCTCCGCTGCAGAGCCCGAACGTGCTCCTCAACGAGATGAGCGCGGACGAGCGGGCCGCCTACGTCGCCGACTACAACCGGCAGGGTCCCGCCGGTCGCCCGGCGCCGCAGAGCTGACCGGCTCTCAAGGCGCCTGAGCGCGGGTCAGGCGAGGGGAGGGGGCCGGGGCCTCCGGCTCCCTCCCCGCTGTTACCGAAGCCCTCTTCCCGCGAAGACGGACACCTTCTGAGAGGGGCCCTTCCTTGGGTGACAAGCACGTCGTCCGGTTCGAACCGGTCGGCATCGAGATCGAGGTCGACGAGGACCAGACCATCCTGCGCGCGGCCGCCGAGCAGGGTGTGCAGCTCATGCACGGCTGCAAGGAGGGCCAGTGCGCGGCCTGCAAGTCCTTCGTCCTCGAGGGCGAGGACATCGAGCTGGACAGCTACTCGACCTTCGCCCTCCCCGACTACGAGAAGGAGGAGGGCTCGACGCTGCTGTGTCGGGCCCATGCCTACGAGGACCTGACCATCGAGCTCCTCAACTACGACGAGGAGATCATCCGCTCCGGCCTGCCGCTGCGGAAGGGCGTCGTCGAGGTCCTGGTGAACGAGGAGGTCACCCACGACCTCCGCCGCCTGGTGGTCAGGCTGAAGGAGCCGGAGGAGATCAAGTTCTTCCCCGGCCAGTACATGGACTTCATCGTGCCCGGCACGGAGGAGTCCCGGTCGTTCTCCATGGCGAACACCCCGAACCGAGACGGGGAGTTCGAGTTCGTCATCAAGATCTATCCCGGTGGCCTGTTCTCCGAGTACCTGGCGGAGAAGCTGCAGGTCGGCGACCAGCTCGAGGTCGAGGCGCCGTTCGGGACCTTCACGCTCCGCGAGAACCGCACGTCGGACATCGTGTTCGTCGGTGGGGGCGCGGGGATGGCGCCGGTGCTCGGACTGCTGCGGTCCATGGCGGAGCGCTCGGTCGAGCGGAGGGCGCGCTTCTACTACGGCGCGCGGACCGCGAAGGACCTCTGCTTCGCCGAGGAGATCGCGGAGCTGGGCGAGCGACTGCCGCTCGGCCTCACCTACACCCCGGCCCTGTCGGAGCCGGACGACGCGCCGTGGGACGGCAAGACCGGCCTGATCACGGACGTCATGCAGGAATCGGAATCCACTTTGGAGGGTGCTGACGCCTACGTCTGCGGTCCACCGCCCATGGTCGACGCGGCGATCGCGACGCTGACCGCACTGGGCGTGCGCGAGGAGAACATCTTCTACGACAAGTTCACCACCACAGGTGAGCAGGAGGACGGCCAATGACCACCACCGAGAGGCCCGAACGCAGCGTCCCGAAGCCCGTGTTCACGGACGCGGAGGCAGGCGCTCGCGAGTTCCCCGACTCCGGCGCGAGCGCCCGGCGCTACAACTACTACAAGCCCGCCAAGCGCAAGCAGACCCACTACGAGGACGTCACCGTCGACGTCCAGCCGGACCCGCGGCACTACCTGTCGCAGGGCTGGATCTACGGCTTCGCCGACGGCTCCGCGGGTTACCCGCTGACCTGGACGAAGCTCAAGGCGTGGGGCGTCGACCGACCCGACCCGGAGCGCTTCCCCGGGTCCGGCGGCAAGGGCTACGAGTGGCCCGCCCACGGCTGGCACGAGTTCCGCGACCCCAACGAGGAGTGGGAACTCACCTTCTACCGGTACAACGCCAACGTCGTCCGGCAGGTCAACCAGAACATCGAGAACGCCCGCAACGCCAAGGCCTTCTCGCAGTGGACCCCGAACTGGATCCAGTTCGTGGAGCGCAACGTCGGCGCCTGGATGCACATCGAGCACATCCTCGGGCTCTACGTGTTCGCGGCGTGCAACCGTTCCGGACCGACCAACATGCACAACACCGCCATGGCGGTGAACAGCATGCACAAGATCCGGTTCGCCCAGGACCTGGCGCTGTACAACCTCACCCTCTCCGAGGAGATCGAGGGCTTCGACGGCGCCGCGCACCTCGACGCGTGGAACAACGACGCCGAGTGGCAGGGCGTCCGGAAGGTCACCGAGGCGCTCACGGCCGTCGACGACGACTGGGGCGAGTCGATGTTCGCCGCCAACGTGGTCTTCGAGCCGCTGCTCGGCGAGCTCTTCCGCTCGCAGCTGGTCCTGCGGGCCGCGGCGGGCAACGGCGACTTCGTGACGCCGACGGTGATGGGTGCCGCGGAGTTCGACTACGCCCAGCGCGACCTGCGCTGGACGCAGGCGTGCTTCGGTCCGCTCACCCAGGACCCCGAGTTCGCGCAGCACAACAAGGACCTGATGCAGGGTTGGCTCTCGAAGTGGGTGCCGCAGGCCATCGAGGCCGCGCGCACGCTGCAGCCGATCTGGTCGCTGCCGGACGCGAAGCCGCCGCGCTTCGAGGACAGCCTCGACCACGTCAAGAACCGTTTCTCCGGCATCGTGACCGACCTCGGTCTCTCCGTCCCGAAGGAGCTGAACCAGTGACGAGCTTCAAGACCGCCGAGAGCCCGTTCAAGGCGGACCGCAGTGCGTCCGGCAAGGCGGGCGTGACGCTGATGAACAACCAGATCGGCGTCGTCGTCGCGGAGGTCATGGACCGCCAGGACAACGTCACGATCACCCACCTGCCGTCGATGATCCGCGTCGACTGCGTGGGCCGCATGGACTTCGTCTACGACGACATCTCCGAGGCCCTCGGCGAGGAGCCGGGCTTCTACGACGCCGCCGAGTTCGAGGAGAACATGTCGACCCACTACGGGAAGATGATCCACATGGACGACCGGACGGTCATGTTCGGAAACCTGGAGGAGGCCGCCGAGTTCATCGGCGACATGCTCCCCCCGACCGTCTCCTGACCCTCCCCCCACCTGAGCGAACGGCGCTTTCGCTCACACCTATGGAGCGAAAGCGCCGTTCGTTCGACTCCGCTGCCCGGTGAGGCCCACCTGGCGGCGGAGCGTCGCCGCACCGTCTCCGCCCACACCCGGTTCCGCAGCCGGGCGCAGGCGTGGGAGGTCGGTTCCACCCGCGCACGAGACCGACGTTGCTCTCTACCTGGAGGACCCCCGCCATGGCCAAGGAACTCAAGTTCGGGGCGGACGCCCGAAAAGCACTGCAGGCCGGTGTCGACCAGCTCGCCGAGGCCGTCAAGTCCACGTTGGGCCCGAAGGGGCGCAACGTCGTCCTGGAGAAGATCACCGGCACGCCCGAGGTGACGAACGACGGCGTGACCATCGCCCGTGAGATCTACCTGCGCGACCCCTTCGAGAACATGGGCGCGCAGATCCTCAAGGAAGCGGCGATCAAGACCAACGACATCGTCGGCGACGGCACCACGACCGCCACCGTGATGGCCCAGGCGATCGTCCGCGAGGGAATGAAGGCCATCCAGTCCGGCGGCAACCCGGTGCTGGTCAAGCGGGGCATCGACCTCGCCGTCGGCAAGATCGTCGAGCACCTGGCCGGGGTGGCCCACCCCGTCGACTCCCTCGAGCACCTCTCCCGCGTCGCCGCGATCTCCGCGAACGACGACGAGACCATCGGCTCCGTCGTCGCGCGGACGCTGCACACCGTGGGCGACGACGGGGTCATCTCCGTCGACGACGGCCCGGTGCTCGGTCTGACCGTCGACTTCGTGGAGGACTTCGAGTTCGACAACGGCTACGTCTCGCCCTACCTGGTCACCGACCCGGGGTCGATGACGGCCGTCCTGGACGACCCGTACATCCTGCTGTCCGCGGAGAAGATCACCGACGTCCGGCAGCTGATGCCGGTGCTCGAGAAGCTCATGCGCGACCCGCGGCCGCTGGTGATCGTGGCCGAGAAGGTCGAGGGCACCGCGCTGCAGATGCTGGTGCACAACCACGTCAACGGGCACCTCAAGGTCACCGCGATCCAGGCGCCGGGCTTCGGCGAGAAGCGCGTCCACCTGCTGGAGGACATGGCTGCGCTGACCGGGGCGAAGGTGCACTCCAAGGCGTCGAGCTTCGCGCTGGAGCAGATGACCGTCGAGCACCTCGGCCGCGCGAGCCAGGTCCGCGCGACCAACGAGCAGACCGCGATCATCGGCGGCGCGGGCGCCCGGGAAGCCGTCGACCGGCGGCTGGCCCAGCTGCGTGCGGAGATGCACCGCGCCTCCATCGGCACGGACGAGGACTGGCTCAACGACCGCATCGCCCGGCTCTCCGGCAAGGCCGCGATCATCTCCGTGGGCGCGCCGACCAACGCCGAGCTCAAGGAGATCCGGCACCGCGTCGACGACTCGCTGCAGGCCACCCGGGCGGCGATGGCCGAGGGCATCGTCGCGGGCGGCGGGTCGGCGCTGCTGCACGCCGAGTCGGCGCTCAACGCGCTCGAGGTGAGCGACGACTACCGGATCGGCGTCGAGATCGTCCGGGCCGCGCTGACGGAGCCCGTGCACCTGATCGCGTCGAACGCGGGCTACGACGGCGCCGACGTCGTCAAGCAGGTCGCGGACCTGGGCGTCGACGAGGGCTTCGACGCCCTCGAGGGCCGCTTCGGGAACATGGTGGAGATGGGCATCATCGACCCGCTGCGGGTCGTGCGCTCGGCCCTGCAGAACGGTGCCTCGGTGGCGGGCCTGATCCTCACGACGAACTCGCTGGTCGCCGAGGAGCAGACCCCCTGGAACAAGGCCCTCATGACGGAGTACGGCCCCCTGGACGACGGCATCCCGCAGCCCAGCCCGGACTCGAGCACCCCGCAGTCCCTGGGCTTGGGCCCGTCCATGGGCTGACCCCGACCGCACCTGCGCGAACGGCGCTTTCGCTCATTAGGTTTGAGCGAAAGTGCCGTTCGCTCATCTCAGGTGGTGGCCGGCTCGCGGTCCGGGACGTAGTGGTCGGTGCCCGGGATGCGGGTGGGGTGGGAGATGTCGAGGCCCGCGGTCTCGGGCATCTTGACCAGCGGGTAGATGGCCACGGCGGCGGCGAGCATCAGGTAGAAGGCCGGGATGTAGGTGTTCCCGGTGGCCTGGATGAGCGCCGTGTTGATCAGCGGCGCGGTGCCGCCGAAGGCCGCCGTGGACGTGGCGTAGCCGATGGAGAAGCCGCCGTAGCGGTTCCGGGTCGGGAACATCGCGGGCAGCGCCGAGCCGATGACGCCCAGCATCAGGACGAGCTGGATGCCGAGGATGGCGATGCCGATCGTCACCGGCACCCAGCCCTTCTGGCTGATCAGCCAGAACGCCGGGATGGCCAGGACGAAGGTGCTGATGGCGGAGCCGAGCAGCAGCGGCTTGCGGCCGATCCGGTCCGACAGCCGTCCGATCGGGGTGATGACGACCATCATCACGAGCATCACGACGATGAGGACCACGAGCGACTCGGTCTCGTCGATGCCGATCGTCTGGGTCAGGTAGCTCGGCATGTACGTGAGCAGGGTGTAGTTCGCGACGTTCAGCAGCATCACGAAGCCGATGAGCTGCAGGATCTGCGGCCACACGTTGCGGACGACCTCGCGGAACGGGGCCGTGGTCGTGGTGTTCTCCTGCTCCGCGGCACGGAACGCCGGGGTGTCCTCGAGCTTGGACCGCAGGTAGAAGCCGACGAGACCCAGCGGGCCCGCGACGAGGAACGGGATCCGCCAGCCCCAGCTGTTGAGGGACTCCTCGGACAGCCCGAGCTGCACGGCGGTGGCGAGCATGGCGCCCAGCACGGTGCCCGCGAGGGTGCCGAACTCCAGGAACGAGCCGAAGAACCCCCGGCGCTTCGACGGCGCGTACTCGGCGATGAACGTCGCCGCGCCGCCGTACTCACCACCGGTGGAGAAGCCCTGGATCAGCCGCAGGGTCAGCAACAGGATCGGGGCGGCGAACCCGATGACACTGAAGCTGGGCAGCACACCGATCAGGAACGTCGCCCCGGACATGAGCACGATCGTCACGGCCAGGACCTGGCGCCGACCGAAGCGGTCGCCCAGCGGGCCCAGGATGATCCCGCCCAGCGGCCGGAGCACGAACGGGATGGCGATCCCCGCGAACACGAACAGCGACTGGGCCGCCGGACTGAAGTCGGGGAAGAAGTTGAGCCCGATCTGCACCGTCAGATAGGCGTAGACGGCGTAGTCGAACCATTCGACGCCGTTGCCGATCGCCGCGCCTGCCACGGCCTTGCGCACGGTGGCCGGGTCGGCTTCCTCGACCTGCCCCCCACCGTGACCTTGCGTGTTGGATTCGCTCATCACGTCCCCTGTCTCGGTCGATCGACCACGCTAGGCGAGGTCATCCCACCGTGCAGGGTCTGGCATGGACAGCCCCCGACGGCCTAGAAGTCCGTTCCGTGCATCGGCGGGCGGTCGGCGACGAAGGCCGCGTCCATCGCCGCGACGCCCGCTCCCTCGATCAGCCCGGCGCGGGCGAGGGTGCTCGCGCGGTGGCCGCCGAGGTAGAGCGAGCCGAGCGCGGACGAGCCCAGGACGACGTCCGGGAGGGCGTCGGTGGGGGCCGCGGCGGCGCCGTCGGGCCCGCCGGTCAGCCGGACCCGCGACGTTCCCAGCTGCGGGTCGTGCACCTCCAGCACCAGGTCGACCTCCGCCGCGTACCGGCGGGCGGCCAGCGCCGCGGACAGGTCGACCACCCGGATCCACACGGCGTCGCGCACCTCGGTGGTCTCGACGACGCGGGGGTCGGTGAGGAGGAACGGGAGCGGGTCGCCCGGCGGGGAGTGGGTCGTCTCGAGGTGGCTGACGAAGTCGCCGGTGAGCAGCACGCGCCAGAGCGCGGCGTGGGCCTCGGGGGTGGCGGCGAACAGGTCGCGGACGATCATGGTGTTGCGGCCGTGCTGCATCCGGTACGAGGCGTAGCCGTCCGGGTGGGCGAGGTGGAACAGGGCGGTGCCCCCGGCCCATTCGCTCTCCGGGTCGTCCAGGAAGACGTCCCAGAGCACGGGATCACGCAGCACGGAGGCCGGGGTCGCGGCCGCCCAGCGGGCGTGCACCTCGGGCGCGTGGGTGCGGGCCTCGTCGACGGTGATCATCCGGACGCCGCCGGGGTCCGGGGCCTCCGGGCGGAACGCCGCGAACCGGCGGTCGATCCGGATCCGGCGGTACTCGGTGGCCGCGCCGTACCCGTAGCGGCCGTAGAGGGTGCCCTCGCTCGCCGTCAGCGCCGCGACGGTGCAGCCCGCTTCGGCCAGCGCGGCGACCTGGTTCTCCATCAGCGCGCGCAGCACCGGCGGTCCAGGCCGGGGTGTGGGTGGTGCCGCGGCGCACGGTGAGGCTCACGGTGCGAGTCTCCCGGCCGGGTCGAGCCGTTTACCAGCGGGCGACGGGACGGAAGCCGTCCGTCGGGCCGATCCACACGTATGTCCAACACGCACGTCCATCCACGGTGATGCGGCGGCGGGCGTACCCGGGGCCCTCGTACCCGTCGAGGCCGGGGAGGGCCGCGGCCGGGTCCCGCAGAGTGACGACGTGGCCGGGCACCGGTGCCGCGCCCGGCACCAGCGCGGGGAAGCCCAGGCCGGTGTCGAGCAGCGAGCCCCGCGCCTCCGCAGGCGCCACCGCGGTGACCAGCGGCTCCAGCAGGTGCCACGCGCGCTCGCCGGGCTGCAGGGTGCCGTAGACGAACAGGCGGGCGGGCCAGGAGTCCGGCACCGGAGGGCCGTGGACGGTGGTGGCGTCCAGGCCGTCGGACGCGGCGGGCGGGCCCACCAGCGCGCGGGCCTCGCTCTGGGGGACCTCGGAGCAGCGGACCGGGAGGCCGTCGACGAGCAGCGGCCTGCGGATGTCGGCGGCGCCCAGGTAGGTGAAGGGGGAGTCCAGCAGCGTGCCGTCGATCCGGAGCTCGCCGCTGTGCAGCCGGGCGAGCCGGTAGCGGCCGACCGTGCGGCCCTCGCACCGGTCGAGCACCGTCACCTGGGCGGGTGTGGCGAACCAGACCGAGTGCTCCTCGACCACGCCGGGCGCGGCGGCGAGCACGGCGGGGCGCTGGTCGTCGACCACCCGCAGGCCCGCGGCCCAGACCGCCGCCACGTCCCGGACCGTGCAGCGCAGCACGACGACCGCACCGGTGAGGCCGAGCGCCTCGCGCAGCCAGCCGATCTTGGCCGGGTTGCGGTTGGAGCCGTAGGTCAGCACGGGGACACGGGCGGCCATCGGGGGCTCACCGAGACCGACCAGCAGCGCGTCGGGGTCGCCGCCCAGCGCGTGCCCGCCGCCGGGCACGTGCACGAACGAGCTCGGCGGCACCGCACCGGGATACGGCGCGGCGGGCCAGGCGGTGTCGGGGTAGTCGGTCACTCGCCCACGAGGTGTCCGCCTGCCCCGACGGGCGGATCGTCGAGCTCCCGGGCCCGGCGGCGGGCACCTGCACCCACGAACCGGCGCCCCACCAGCGCGATCACGAAACAGGCCGTGCACACCAGGCCCATCGCCCCGGCGATCGACGCGTCGAAGGTCAGCGCCGTCACGTGACCGAGGATCGCGCCCAGCCATCCGACGACGAGCGTGACGGCCACCATCGCCCCCATCCTGCGGGTGACGAGCGCGGCCGTCGCGGCGGGGACGATCAGCATGGTCACGACGAGGATCGCCCCGACGGCCTCGAACGCCGAGACCGCCGTGACGGCCACCGCCACCAGCAGCAGCCGGGACAGCAGCCGGGGCCGCATGCCCGTCACCCGGCCGAACGCCGGGTCGAACGTGGTGGCCCGCAGCTCCTTCCACAGCGCGACGACGAACACCACGTTGAGCACCGCGACCACGCCCAGCACCACACCGGACCGCGCGAGCTCGACGCCCGCGACCGTCACGGTGTCGAAGGGGGTGAACGCGATCTCCCCGTAGATGGTGGAGTCCAGGTCGAGGTGGATGTCCGAGGCGTACCGGGTGATCCCGAGGACGCCGAGGGAGAACAGCGCGGGGAACACCAGGGCGATCGCCGCGTCCGTGGCCACCAGCCCGGTGGCCCTGATCGCCTCGATGCCCAGCACGCAGAGCACCGCGAACGCCGCGGCGCCCGCGACCACCGGCACCGGCGCGCGGGTCTCGCCGATCAGCCACACCGCCACGATCCCGGGCAGCACGGCGTGGCTGACGGCGTCGGACAGCAGGGCCATCCGGCGCAGCACGAGGAACGGGCCGAGCAGCCCGCAGGCGGTCGCGGTCAGGCCCGCGACCAGCACGATCACCAGGTCGTCGGCGGTCACGACAGACCCGCCAGGTGCTTCAGCTCGGTCAGTGCGTCGGGTTCGAGGGAGCGTCGGACGTCTCGCAGGTCCGGTTCGCGGGCGTCCCGCAGCCGGATCTGTGGTCCGTAGTGCAACCAGGCCATGGCCAACGCGACCCGCTCCGCCCGGTCCTCCTGGGCGGCGGCACCGGCGGGGGTCAGCGTGCCGTCCTCGGTGAGGAACCCGGCCCGGACGAGCCGCCGCCGCGCCCCCGCCGATGCCGCGGCCGGGTCGCCGAGCGCCCGCCCGAGGGCGATCTCCCGGGCCCGACGCGCGCGCCGCGCCCGCCTGGCCAGCACCCCGCGGTCCGGGGCGAGGAGCACCGCGAGGAGCGCCACCACGACCCCGACCAGCACGATCACCGGCCCCGTCGGCAGCTGCGCGCGGGTGGCGAGCAGTGCCCCCGTCACCCCGACCACGGCACCCACCGCTCCGGCCAGGATCAGCACCCGGCCGAACCGGTCCGCCAGCTGCCGCGCGACGACCGTCGGCACGGCGAGCATCGCGACCATCAGGATCGCCCCCACCAGGCGCACCCCGATGACGACGGCGGCGACCAGGAACGCCGTCACCGCCGCCTCGACGAGCCGGGTCGACAGGCCCAGCGCGGCCGCGTGGGCGCGGTCGAACAGGGTCGCGGCCAGCGCGCGGCGCAGCACCGCCACCCCGACCAGCCCGGCGAGCCCGATCGCGCCCATCACCGCGACGTCGCGTTCCAGCAGCCCCGCGGCCTGCCCGAAGAGGAAGGCCTCCAGACCGGCCTGCTGCGCGTCCCCGGTGGCGGTGATGTGGGTGAGCAGCACGATCCCGAGGGAGAAGAACCCGGAGAGCACCACCCCGATCGCGGTGTCCGCGCGCAGGACGCTGCGTTCCACCGCGATCATCAGCAGCGCCGCGACCAGGCCCGCGACCGCCGCCCCGGCCAGCAGCCCCGCCACCTCCTTCGTCCCCGTGACGAGAAAGGCGACGCAGACGCCGGGCAGCGTGGAGTGCGCGATCGCGTCCCCGACCAGCGAGCGGCCGCGGAGCACGGCGAACGACCCGAGGACCCCCGCGGAGATGCCGAGCACCAGCGCGCCCGCGACGACGACGGTGTCGGTGTAGGGCAGCCCCAGCAGGGCGCTCAGCCGGTCCACACCGGTGTCCCCTCGGGCAGCCCGGCCCCGTACGCGGCGCGGACCCGGTCCTCGGTCAGGGTCTCGGCCACCGGGCCGCAGCCGAGCGCGCGGACGTTGAGCAGCAGCGCCCAGTCGAACACGCTGCGCACCTGGGCCAGGTCGTGGTGGACGACGACGATCGAGCCGCCCTCGTCGGCGAGCCCGCGCAGCAGGTCGAGCAGGTCCGCCTGGGTGCGGGCGTCGATGCCTGCGAACGGCTCGTCCATGACCAGCACCTCGGCCTGCTGGGCGAGCGCGCGGGCCAGGAAGACCCGCTGCCGCTGCCCGCCGGAGAGCCTGCCGATCTGCCGGTGCGCGAACGCGCCCATGCCGACCCGCTCCAGGCAGTCCGCGGCGATCGCGCGGTCCGCGCGGCCGACCCTGCGGAACCAGCCGGTGGCGCGGTAGCGGCCCATGGCCACCACCTCGTCGACGGTGATCGGGAAGTCCCAGTCGACGGCCTCGGCCTGCGGCACGTAGGCCAGGTTCGCCAGTGCCGCCCGGCCCTCGGCGCCCGCGATCCGGACCGTGCCCGCGTCGGCCGGGACGAGCCCGAGGGCGGCCTTGAGCAGCGTGGACTTGCCCGCCCCGTTCGGCCCGACGATCGCCGACAGCGCCCCGCTCGGGAAGGTCGCGTCCACCTCCCAGAGGGCTGGCGCCTCCCGGTACCTGACCGTGAGTCCGGCGATCTCCACGACGTCCATCGTCACCTCTCCTGCTCTCGGGCACCCAAGGCGGACGCGATCATCTCGGCGTTGGCGCGGACCATGCCGATGTAGGTGGCCTCCGGGGTGCCCGGGTCGCCTGCGGAGTCCGTGTACAGCTCCCCGCCGATCCGGGTGGTGAACCCGCGCTGGGCGGTGGCGGCCAGCAGCGCGTCGACGGTCTGGCGGGGCACCGAGGTCTCGATGAACGCCGCGGGCACCCGACGCTCCGCCAACAGCGCCGCCACCCGCTCGACGTCCGCGGTGGTCGCCTCCGCCGCCGTCGAGATGCCTTGGATGGCGGCGACCTCGATGCCGTAGCGGCGGCCGAAGTAGGTGAAGGCGTCGTGCGAGGTGACGAGGATGCGGTGCTCGGGCGGGATGGCGGCGATCAGGCCGCGGACCTCGCCGTCGAGCTGCTCGAGGTCCGCGAGGTAGCCGGCGAGGTTCGCCCGGTAGACATCGGCGTGGGCCGGGTCGAGGCCGGCGAGCTCGTCCGCGATGGTGCGGGCGCAGTCCTGCCAGAGCGCCACGTCGAACCAGATGTGCGGGTCCGGGCTGCCGCCGTGGCTGAGCAGGGCCGCGCGCGGTATACCGTCCGTGACGGCCCGGGTCGGCTGGCGGGCGCCGAGGTCGGCGAGCAGGTCGCCCATCTTGCCCTCGAGTTCGAGCCCGCCGTAGAAGATGACGTCCGCGTTCCGGAAGGTGCGCACGTCCCGGGCGCTGGCCTTGAACAGGTGCGGGTCCACCCCCGGCCCCATCAGCCCGGTCACCTCGACGCGGGCGCCGCCGATCCGCTGGACGGCATCGGTGATCATGGTGGTGGTCGTGGTGACCTGCAGCGTCCGCTGGGCGATCGGGGCCCGGCCCGCCGTCACGGTCTGCGCTGCACATCCCGAGGTGAGGAGCGCGACGGCGACCGCCACGATCGTCCACACGCGCAAAGTAGCCTCGCCTACAACGATGTTGAGCTGCCTCTAACAGGTGCGCCGACTATAGGGTGCCCGCCCGGTCGACGGTGTCTCGTTCTGAGAAGGTTCACGGGTGTGTTCCGCCACTGACCTCCCGGCCACCCTCTCGTGGGAGGGGGATCACCTCCTGCTGCTGGACCAGACCCGGCTGCCCGCGGTCGAGCGGCTCGCGGTGCGCACGGTGGCCGAGCTCGTCGACGCCATCCGACGGCTGGTGGTCCGCGGTGCCCCCGCGCTCGGCGTGGCCGGGGCGTTCGGCGTGGTGCTGGCCCGGCGGGAGGGCGCCGACCCGGAGCTGGTCGCCTCGGCCCGGCCCACCGCCGTCAACCTGCGACGCGGGGTCGAGCGGGCGGCCGCCGCCGCGGACCCGCTGGCCGAGGCGCAGGCGCTGCTGGCGGAGGACGTCGCCTCCTGCCACGCGATCGGCGCCCGCGGCGCGGCGCTGCTGACCGAGCTGTGCGGGGAACGACCGCTGAGCCTGCACACCCACTGCAACGCCGGGGCGCTGGCGTGCGTGGAATGGGGGACCGCGCTCGGGGTGGTGCGGTCGCTGCACGCGCTGGGCCGGGTGTCGCTGGTCGTGGCCGACGAGACACGGCCGCTGCTGCAGGGCGCCCGGATCACCGCCGTCGAGCTGGCGGCCATCGGGGTGCCGCACCGGGTGATCGCCGACGGGGCGGCGGCGTCGGTGATCGCGCGCGGGCTCGTCGACGCCGTGGTCGTCGGGGCGGACCGGATCGCCGCGAACGGGGACGTCGCGAACAAGATCGGGACGTATCCGCTGGCGCTCGCGGCGGCCCGCGCCGGCATCCCGTTCGTCGTGGCGGCCCCGGAGACGACGGTGGACCTCGACACGGCGTCCGGCGCGGAGATCGAGATCGAGGAGCGGGACCCAGCCGAGGTGGTCGCCGGGTTCGCGGCGTGGAACCCGGCCTTCGACGTCACGCCCGCCGAGCTGGTCACCGCGATCGTCACGGACACCCGGGTCTGGCGCCCCACGCGATGAGGAGCCCGGCGTTCCGGTTGGTGCTGGTCCTGACGGTCCTCGGCATCGGAGGCCACGCGCTGCTGCTGCCGGTGCTGCCGTTGTGGGTCAGCAGCGGCGGCGCGGGCGAGTTCGGCGCGGGCTCGACGACCGGGGTCTTCATGGCGGCCACGGTGGCGACCCAGCTCGCGGTGCCGTGGCTGATCCGGCGGTGCGGCTATCGCGTGGTGTTCGGCGGGGGACTCGTGCTGCTCGGCGTCCCGACGCCGTTGCTGCTGCTCACGGCGGCGCTCCCACCGGTGCTCGCGCTGTCCGCGGTGCGGGGGATCGGGTTCGGGCTGCTCACGGTGGCCGGGAGTGCACTGGTCGCGGAGCTGGTGCCGCCCGCGGAGCACGGCCGCGCCTCGTCCCGGTACGGGTACGCCATCGGCATCCCGCTCCTCGCGTTGCTGCCGCTCGGGGTGGCGACGGTCGACCTCGTGGGCTTCACCGGCGTCTTCCTGGCCGCGGCGCTGGCTCCCCTGCTGGGCGCCCTCGTGGTCCCCTTCCTGAGGATCCCCCCGAGTCCTCCGCCGACCCGAGAGCCCCCGACCCTCGGCGCGCGAGTCGAGCCCGTGGGTGAGACGCGCCCCTTCGTCCGTGCCGGCGTCGGGCCGATGGCCGCGATGCTGGCGGGCTCGGTCGCCCAGGGCGGGCTCGTGACCTTCTTGCCGCTGGTCGCGCCGGAGGCGGACGTCGCCGTGCCGCTCGCGCTGTTCGTGGCGGCGCTCGGCGGCGTCGTCGGACGCGGGGTGGCGGGGCCCCTGGTCGACCGGCGCGGCCCGGGGAGGCTGCTGGTCCCGGGCGGGTTGCTGGTCGCCGTCGGGATGGGGGTGGCGGTGCTGGCCGTCGGCCTGAGCCCGTGGCTGTTCGTGCCGGGCGCGCTCGCCGTCGGGTTCGGGTTCGGGCTGGTGCAGAACGACTCGCTGGTCTCGCTGTTCGCCGCCGCGGGCCCCGCGCGCTACGGCACCGCCAGCGCCGCCTGGAACATCGGGTTCGACGCCGGCACGGGTGCGGGCGCCACCGGCCTCGGCGCCATCGCCCAACCCTTCGGCTTCCGCGCCGCCTTCGCCACCGCCGCCGTCCTCGCCGTGGTGGTGGCCCCCCTGACCCGCCGCCGCGCTATGGAGCCATAACGGTCGTTGGACAGGCCGTTCTCGACAGCTGTGGCTCCATCACGCCGGGTGGGTCAGCTGCCGCGGGTGATCCACTCCTCGAGGTGCGGGGCCTCGGTGCCGATCGTCGTCGCGTCGCCGTGGCCGGTGCGGACCGTGGTGTCCCCCGGCAGCGGGAGCAGGGTGGTGCGGATCGAGTCGATGATCGTGTCGAAGCTCGAGTAGGACCGGCCCGTGGCGCCCGGCCCGCCTGCGAACAGGGTGTCCCCGGTCAGGACCGTGCCCAGCTCGGGGATGTAGAGGCAGGTCGAGCCGGGGGAGTGGCCCGGGGTGACGAGGGCCTTGAGCTCGATCCCGCCCGCGGTGATGGTCTGCCCGTCGCTGAGCTCGCCGTCGGGCTTGCGGTCCGGCCAGGTCATCTCCCACAGCGGGGCCTCGGCCGGGTTGAGCAGGATCGGCGCCGAGAAGCGGTCCGCGAGGGCGGGGGCCTGGTTGACGTGGTCGTCGTGGGCGTGGGTGCACACGATCGCCACCACGCGGCGGTCCCCGACGGCGGCGGCGATCGCCTCGGCGTCGTGGGCGGCGTCGACGACGACCACCTCGGAGTCGTCGCCGACGATCCAGACGTTGTTGTCGACGTCCCAGGTCCCGCCGTCGAGGGAGAAGGTCCCGGACGTGACGAGATGATCGATGCCCGCCATCAGAGGACCACCACCGAACGCAGCACGTCTCCGCGGTGCATCTTCTCGAAGGCGGTCTCGATGTCGCCGAGCCCGATCTCCTCGGACACGAACTTCTCCAGCGGCAGCCGCCCCTGCAGGTGCAGGTCGATCAGGTACGGGAAGTCGCGGCTGGGCAGGCAGTCGCCGTACCAGGACGACTTGAGCGCGCCGCCGCGGCCGAAGTACTCGATCAGGGGCAGCTCGGGGGCGATCATGTCCGGGGTGGGCACCCCGACCAGCACGACCGTGCCGGCGAGGTCGCGGGCCAAGAAGGCCTGCTTGTAGGTCTCCGGCCGCCCGACGGCGTCGACCACCACGTCCGCGCCGAACCCGCCGGTCAGCTCCTTGATCGCCTCGACCGGATCGCCCGAGGAGGCGTTGATGGTGTGCGTGGCGCCGAAACCCTTGGCCCATTCGAGCTTCCGATCGTCGCGGTCCACGGCGATGATCGTCGTCGCGCCCGCCAGGTTCGCCCCGGCGATGGCCGCGTCCCCCACCCCGCCGCAGCCGATCACGGCGATGGAGTCACCGCGGCCGACGCCGCCGGTGTTGATCGCCGCCCCGATCCCGGCCATCACCCCGCACCCGAGCAGCCCGGCGACCTGCGGCGTGGCGGCGGGGTCGACCTTGGTGCACTGCCCGGCCGCGACGAGGGTCTTCTCGACGAACGCCCCGATCCCCAGCGCGGGGGAGAGCTCCTGGCCCGAGGACAGGGTCATCTTCTGCGCCGCATTGTGGGTGTTGAAGCAGTACCAGGGCTTGCCCTTCAGACAGGCCCGACACTGCCCGCAGACCGCACGCCAGTTGAGGATGACGAAGTCGCCCGGGGCGACCTCGGTGACCCCCTCGCCGACGGACTCCACGATCCCGGCGGCCTCGTGGCCGAGCAGGAACGGGAACTCGTCGTTGATCCCGCCCTCGCGGTAGTGCAGGTCGGTGTGGCACACCCCGCACGCCTGGACCTGGACGACGGCCTCGCCCGGACCCGGGTCCGGCACGATGATCGTCTCCACCGAGACCGGCTTGCCCTTCTCCAGGGACACGACCCCGCGGACCTCTTGCGCCATGCTGATCTCACTCCCTCGAACCGATGCGCGGACGCTCATCGGTGCCGACCCTTTCACGGGTCACCCGGCGAGATCGAGGGGGCGCAGCCAGATGCCGTTCTTCGTCTGGACCAGGTCCAAGGTGCGGGGATCGACGCAGGTCTCGCGGCTGCGATGGGCGTCGAAGAGGGCCGCGTCGTCGAACACCGCGCCGCACCCCGCGAACCGCAGGCAGCAGTGCGCGCGGTCGGCGCCCACCCACGTCGACCCACAGCACGTCATCCGCACGATCTCCACGGAGCGCGAGGCTACGGGGCATCCCCGAGGGAGACGAGGGCGGTGACCACGGCGTCCGTGTAGTCCGGGAGGTCGGCGGGCCCGGGGACCATGTCCGGGGTGGCGTGCGCGACCTGGGCGTGGCCGAGATAGGCGGTGTAGGCGAGCAGCGCACGCCGGCGAGCGTCGGCCGCGTCGAACCCGAGCTCGCGGAACAGCGACGCGAGGTAGTGCAGTCGGCGGCGGGTGACCCGCTCCAGCAGCGGTGCCACTCGGGGATGCCCCGCATGCGCCTGCAGCGCCAGCTCGACGGCGTTGGTGCGCCGTTCCCCGGTCGAGTCCAGGGCCACCCGCAGCAGCGTGGTCAACCGCGCCCGAGCCCCGTCGACCTGCTCGACGGCCAGGATCACCTGCTCGGTCTCCTGCCGCTCCCACAGGTCCAGTGCGGCACCGAGCAGTTCGTCCCGGGTGCGGAAGTGGTGGTAGAAGCTGCCCTTCGTCGCGCCGAGCCCGGCCGCGATCGGTTCGACGGCCACGGCGGGCACCCCGCCGTCGGCGAGCGCGGTCAGCGCCGCCTCCGCCCACGCCTCGGTCGTCAAGGTCTTCCGCATTCGCCATACGCTAGCGTACGGTCATCGACCATACGCAACCGTATGGAGGTGCTCGATGGTCCGGAACGTGCACGAACGGCGGCCGGCCGTGTTCCTGGAGCGGGTGCGCCGGCTCGTCGACCGACCACGCCAGGTGAGCGCGATCCCCGTCCCGGACACCGTGCTGCTGAGGAACGCTCTGCCGCGGGTCGACGCCACGGACGCGTACGCCGTGCCCGCGCCGCCCGGCACCCCGCGCGACCCCCAGCTCTGGGCGGACGCGCTCTTCCGCAGCCCGCCCGCGTGGGTGGTCGCCCTGCTCGGAGTGCGGGAGCTGCTGGTGGGCTTCGCCGGGATCCGACGGGCAGGCCCGTCGGCGTTCGACACCGTGGCCCGCACCGCGGACGAGGTCCTGCTCGGCACGGACGACCGCCATCTGGACTTCCGGGCCTCGGTGCTCCGCGAGGACCGGAGGATCGTGCTGAGCACGGTCGTCCGGGTCCACAACCGGCGCGGTCGTTTCTACTGGGGCCTGGTCCGGCACGTGCACCCGGTCGTCGTGAAGGCGATGCTCGCGCGCGCCGCGCGGAGACTGTCGCGTAACTCCAATGCGGCCACCCCGAACCGGGAGACGATCGACGCATGACGCACACGAGCGGGGGGTTCGAGCTCCCCACCTGGGTCGACTCGATCTACGCGGAGCCTGCGGGAGAGAGCTACGCCCGGGTCTCCAACACGAAGGTCTGGTCCGGCGGGATCGTCGGGGACAGCGCGGCCGAGCTGGTCACGATGAGCACCGGCACGGGCACCGCGGCCTACGTCGGGATCGAGCGGATGGACGTCACGCTCGACGGGCGGAAGGGCACGTTCGTGCTCACGCACGTCGCGCAGGGGGACGCCACGGGCGGCTCGATGACCGTCACGGTCGTCCCGGGATCGGGGACCGGCGACCTCACCGGGCTGACCGGCGCCATGCAGATCGCGCGTTCACCCGAGGGCGTCCACACCTGGGAGTTCGACTACGACCTGGCCTAGGCCACTAGTGCCCCGTCGCAGAAGGATCGGCACCGAACTCGGCGGCCCAGCCACTCGCGGGCGGCGTTGCCGACCGGGCCGAGTACGCCCGGTACGAGGCCCGGTCGGCGCCTTGCCCGCGAGCGGCTGGATCCACCGATTCCGGCACCAACCTTCTGCGACGAGGCACTAGCCTCGTCCGGCATGACCACCGCTGATCTGCTCCCACCGGACCCGCCGCTCGGCACCGCGCTGGGGGTGGTCGCCGGGTCCGGCAGGCCGGGGCCGTCGCGGATCGCGGTGCCGGTCGGCAGCGCGTACGTCGACGTGGGGACGCTGGCCGCCGCGCAGGACGGTCCCCATCCGGCCCTGCTCGGCGCCCCCACGCTCGACGGGCTGCTCGCCGCGGGCCGCCCGGCCTGGCGCGAGGTGTGGGAGTGGCTCACGGACTGGCTGGCCGATCCGGAGCGGCTCGCGCCCTACGCGCTGCCGCAGGCGGGCGTGGTCCCGGTGCTGCCGTTCACGGTCGCGGACTACGTGGACTTCTACGCCTGCGAGCAGCACGCCGCGAACGCCTCGGCGATCATCCGGGCCGGCGCGGGCCTCAGCGAGAACTGGCGGCACCTGCCGGTCGGCTACCACGGCCGGGCGGGGACCGTGCAGGTCAGCGGCAGCCCCGTCGTCCGGCCGCGCGGGCAGCGCGGCCCCGGCGACCTCGGTCCGACGAAGGCGCTGGACTTCGAGGCCGAGCTCGGCTTCGTCCTCGGCGGGCACAGCCGGGGCCCGGTGCCGGTCGAGGAGGCGCTGGACCACGTCTTCGGCGTGGTGCTGCTCAACGACTGGTCCGCCCGCGACATCCAGGCGTGGGAGTCCCGCCCGCTCGGCCCGCACCTGGGCAAGTCCTTCGCCACCTCGATCTCGGCCTGGATCACCCCGCTCGACGAGCTGGCCGGGGCCTGGCTCGACCCGCCGCCCCGGGACCCGCAGCCCCTGTCCTATCTGCTCGGGAAGTCCGACCGCGGGCTCGACCTCACCCTCGAGGTCCGGCTCAACGGCGAGCGGATCTCCACCGCGCCCGCCGCGGACCTGTACTGGACCCCCGCCCAGCTCGTCACGCACCTGACGACGAACGGCGCCCCGATCCGGCCCGGCGACCTGCTCGGCTCCGGCACGATCTCGGGACCGCGCCGCGACCAGCGCGGCTGCCTGCTGGAGGTGACCTGGGGCGGCCGGGACGGGTTCGCCCTCTCCGACGGCACCACCCGGCACTACCTCAACGACGGCGACGAGGTGTCCATCGTGGCCTCGGCGCCGCGCGCAGACGGCAGCCGGTTCTCCCTCGGCGAGGTGCACGGCACGATCACGCCCTGACCCGGCTCCGGTGCCTCCTGCCCGTCACCTGGTGAGCCGGTGCAGGGCGACGCCGGGACGAGCGGTCGGCGTGGTCCGCACCCGCCAGTCCGCCAGCAGCTCGTGGGCGAGGGGGCGACCGGGGTCGGTGAGCCACACCTCCGGGGCGAGCCGGGGGAGCACCTCGCGGAGCTCGGCGACGTTGCGGTGCCCGTAGAGCAGGTCCGCGCACAGGACCAGGTCGAACCCGCCCTCGACCGCCGTCCAGCTCCGAGCCTCGGCGCGCAGCGTCAGCCCGTTGCGGTCGGCGCTGCGCCGGACCAGGTCGACCGCGGTGACCGAGCGGTCGGTGGCGAGCACGTCCGCCCCGGCCCGGGCCGCCGCGAGGCTCGGCAGCCCCAGTCCGCACCCGAGCTCCAGCACCCGCGCCCCCGCCGGGAACGGGGCCTCCGCCAGCGCGATCGCACTCGGCCACAGCTCCGCCCAGTGTGGCGGCAGCAGCTCGTCCCCGACCTCGTCGAACGGCACCTCGTCCGCGGGCCGCAGCAGGATCAGCCCGCCGACCGACTCCTCGACGACCTCCACCCCACCATCATCACCGCGCCGCCCCCATCACCGCACCAGGGACAGCTTGCGAGGCTGGATGATCTCGTCGACCAGGCCGTAGTCCTTCGCCTCCTGGGCGGTGAGGATGCGGTCCCGCTCGACGTCGGTGTGCACCTGCTCCACGGTCTGGCCGGTGTGGTCGGCCAGGGCCCGCTCCATCTGCGCGCGGATGCGGGTGATCTCGGCGGCGTGGATCTCCAGGTCCGACACCTGCCCCTGCACGACGTCCGTGGCGGGCTGGTGGATCAGCACCCGCGCGTTGGGCACGGCGAGCCGCCGCCCGTGCGTCCCCGCCGCCAGCACGACGGCCGCTGCGGACGCGGCCTGGCCGAGGCAGACCGTCTCGATCTCCGGCCGGATGAACTGCATGGTGTCGTAGATCGCCATGAGCGAGGTGAACGATCCGCCGGGGGAGTTGATGTAGATCGAGATCTTGCGGTCCGGGTCCGCGGACTCGAGGTAGAGCAGCTGGGCCATGACGTCGTTGGCGGAGGCGTCGTCGATCTGCACGCCGAGGAAGACGATCCGCTCCTCGAACAGCTTGTTGTACGGGTTGGACTCCTTGATCCCGTCGCTCGTGCGCTCCACGAAGGACGGCAGGGTGTACCGCATCCGCATCGACATTCAGGCCACCTCCCCGGCCCGGGCCACCACGTGGTCCACGAACCCGTACTCCAGTGCCTCCTGCGCGGTGAACCACCGGTCCCGGTCGAAGTCCGCCATGATCTGCTCGCGGGTCTGGCCGGTGTGCTCGGCGATCAGCCCCGCCATCTCGGCCTTGTTGCGCCGCAACAGCTCCGCCCGGATCCGGATGTCGGTCTCCTTGCCGCCGACCCCCGCCGACGGCTGGTGCATCAGGACCTGGGTGTGCGGCAGCACGTACCGCTTCCCCCGGGTGCCCGCGGACAGCAGGACCTGGCCCATCGAGGCCGCGAGCCCCATCCCGTAGGTCGCGACGTCGCACGGGATGAACCGCATGGTGTCGAGGATGGCGAGGCCGTCGTGCACCGAGCCGCCCGGGGAGTTGATGTAGAGCGCGATGTCGGACTCGGAGTCCTCGGCGGCGAGCAGCAGCATCTGCCCGGCGATGCGGTTCGCGATGTCCGCGTCCACCTCCTTGCCCAGCACGACGATCCGATGGGCGAGCAGTCGTTCGAAGACGGAGTCCGCGAGACCGGCGACGCCGGAGGGTGCGCTCATGCGGAGGGGCGGCAGCGGGTCCGACAGCGGACCGGCAGGCACGCGGAACGGTGGGGCCGGCTGCGGGATCGGGACGGGCACGGTGACCTCCTGCGTGATCGGCTGGTGTCGCCGACGTTAGGGAACCGACGGTTCCGCCGGGTCGGTATTCACCGTGAGCGAATCCGCGACCTGGGGGTTCCTCCCAGGGCGAACCGCGGAGCGGCGCAGGACGACCACCGCGCCCACGATCGTGCCGACCGCGATCGCCGCGCCGAGTCCGACGGTCAGGGCGTCCGGCGCCACGATCGACTGCCCGCGCAGCGACTGCACGGTCAGCAGCCCGAGGACCAGCGTGTACGCGACCGCGGCGAGTCCCACGAGATCGCGCCGGACCTCTGTCGAGCGCAGCACCGCGATCCGCCGCGCCGCCAGTTCCAGCACGATCAGCACGAGCGGGAGTGCCTGCAGCGCGTGCATCCCGACGAAGTGCGGGATCCGCAGGTCCCCACCCTCGGTGCTCCAGCCGAGCAGCGGGAGGCCCGGGCCGCCGTCGGGCAGGCCGACGGTGTGGGCGCCGATGATCGCACCGCCCGCCTCGATCTGGCCGGGGAACGGTCGGGTCATCAGGAAGGCGAGCGCCATCCCGACGACCGCGAGCACGGCCCCGGCGCGGATCGCGAGCGCCCGCGCGGGATCCAGCGACCGGACCCGGAACAACGCCGCCGCCACGTACGCCGAGGCCAGCCAGACCGCGACGATCGACACCGCCATGACCATGAAGAGCGTGCGGTCGAAGGTGGTCGTGCTGTTGAAGTGGCTGGTGGTCCCGCGCAGCGCCTGCCCGCCGATGATCACCAGCTCGACGCCGAGGAGCACGGCCGCTACCGTGCCCGCGGCGCCGACCCGGCGGGCGATGTCCGGGCGGTGTCGGCGGACCAGCGCGATCAGCCAGGCCCACGTCACGGCGTAGACCAGGGTGGAGAGGGCGAACTTGGCGGGCTTGGCCCAGACGGGCAGCCCGGTGACCGTCCGGTCGTCGACGACCAGGCCGACGAGGCAGGCCACGAGCAGCAGGGCCATGGCCGCCGCGAGGGTGAGCAGGGGGCGGTGCCAGCGGGTCATGAGGTCTCCTCCGGTGCGGGTGGGAAGCGCTGGGCGGACACGTGCTCCTGCGCGATCCGACGCAGGGCGGCGAGCAGGCGGTCCCCGAGCACCGTCCCGACCAGCGCGGTCTCGACGCGCTCCTCGGGATCGGCGAGTGCGGAGACGGTGTCCAGGTCGGCCTCGGCGATCGCCTCGACGGCGTCGGCGTACGGCGCCAGGACGGAGTCGAGCCGGTTCCCGGTCACCCGGGCCATCGACGCGAGGACGTCGATCGCGGCCTGGCGGCCGGGCGCGCCCTCGTGCGGGTGCCAGCCCTTCTTCGCCAGCAGCTCGTCGATCCGGGCCTCGGCGGCGCGTTGCGCGGCGTCCTCCTCCGCACCCGGCACGCCTGGGTCGGCGGCGGCGATGGTCATGCCGAGGGTGTTGTGCAGCGGGACCGCCGGATCGTCGACGGCCGCCAGCGTGGCCCGGACGGCGGCGATCGACAGCCCGCCGACCTCGACCAGCGACCGCACCAGCTGCAGCCTGCGCAGGTGCGGTTCGCCGTACTCGGCCTGGTTCGGCGAGGTGGTGACCTCGCCGCGGGGCAGCAGTCCCTCGCGCACGTAGTACTTGATCGTCGCCACGGGGACCCCGGAGGTCCGACTGAGCTCGGCCATGCGCATGGCCGATACTGTAGCTATCCGATAGCGGTGCTGTCTACTCCCCGAGCTAGTGCGCGGGCTCGCGGCTCATCTCGGTGCGCTCGCGGATGGTCCGGTTCACCGCGCGGCCGAAGGCGGTGACCACGCCCTGCACGGTGATCGGCTTGAGGCCTGCCAGGGCGGCGGCGAGCCTGCCGCGCTGCTCGGCGGGCCTGCCCGCGTCCCGGTAGGGCTGCAGGACGTCCTCCTGGAAGACGGCCATCAGGTCCTCGGCCAGTGCGTTCGTGTGCCGCTCGATGACCTCCCGCGAGCGGCGCCAGAACTCCGCGCTCAGCTCGACGTCCGACGAGCCGATGGCGGCGGCGAGGGCGACCTGGCCCTGCACCCGGAACCGATCCGCCCCCGCGCGCTCGACGACCCCGTAGGCGACGAGCCGCTCCACGGTGTCCTCGTCGAGTGCCCGGCCGGCGCGTTCCTCCAGGCCGGCGCGGTCCACCTCGTCGAACGGCTCCGGCGCCCAGGGGGTGAGCAGGGCCAGCTGCAGGGCGAGCTCCTCGGGGCCTGCCGAGGGCGGCAGCCGTTCGAGGTGCTTCTCGATCGCGGTCAGGGTGAACCCGAGCGCGCTCAGCTCGGCGACCAGCATCAGTCGCGCGATGTGGTCCGGTCCGTACAGCCCGGTCCGGCCGCGCAGCCGCGGCGGGGGGAGCAGTCCGCGACCCGCGTAGTACCGGATGGTCCTGACGGACGTACCGGTGCGGGAGGCGAGCTGGTCCACCGTCAGTAGGTCCGGCTCGGGTTCCGCCATGTCAGCAGGCTAACCCACGGGTTGACCTATGTGACAGTCCTGCTGTAACAAAGGGTCAGGCTTCCTGGCCGAAGAAGGCCGTCCAACCCACGAGAGGGTTCGCATGAGCGAGATCCCCGAGGCGTACGTCTACGACGCCATCCGCACACCACGTGGCCGGGGCAAGGCCTCCGGTTCGCTGCACGAGGTCAAGCCGATCTCTCTGGTCGTCGGGCTGATCGACGAGATCCGGGCCCGCTTCCCGGAGCTGGACCCGACCACGATCGACGACCTCGTCCTGGGTGTGGTCTCCCCCATCGGAGACCAGGGCGGGGACATCGCCAAGACGGCCGCCATCGCCGCGGGCCTGCCGGACACCGTCGCGGGCGTCCAGCTCAACCGCTTCTGCGCGTCCGGCCTCGAGGCCGTGAACACCGCCGCGCAGAAGGTCCGCTCCGGGATGGAGGAGCTGGTCCTGGCCGGCGGTGTCGAGGCCATGAGCCGCGTCCCCATGGGCTCCGACGGCGGCGCCTGGGCGATGGACCCGGACACGGCGTACACCACGGGCTTCGTCCCGCAGGGCATCGGCGCCGACCTGATCGCCACGATCGAGGGATTCTCGCGCACGGACGTCGACACGTTCGCGGTCGAGTCGCAGGCGCGTGCCGCCAAGGCCTGGGCCAACGGCTACTTCGCCAAGTCCGTGGTGCCGGTCAAGGACCGCAACGGCCTGACCGTGCTGGACCACGACGAGTTCATCCGCGCCGGCGCCACGCTGGAGACGCTGGCCGGGCTCAAGCCGTCGTTCGAGATGATGGGGCAGGAGGGCGGCTTCGACGCCGTCGCCCTCCAGCGCTACCACTGGGTGGAGCGGATCGACCACGTCCACCACGCGGGCAACAGCTCCGGGATCGTCGACGGCGCCGCGCTCACCCTGATCGGCACCGAGGCGGCGGGCAAGGCCAACGGGCTCACCCCGCGCGCCCGGATCGTCTCGACCGCGCTGTCCGGCGCCGACCCGACGATCATGCTGACCGGCCCCGCGCCCGCCAGCCGCAAGGCGCTGGCCAAGGCCGGGCTGACCGTCGACGACATCGACCTCTTCGAGATCAACGAGGCCTTCGCGGCCGTGGCCCTGCGGTACATGCGCGACATGGGCATCGCGCACGAGAAGACCAACGTCAACGGCGGCGCGATCGCCATGGGGCACCCGCTGGGCGCCACCGGGGCCATGATCATCGGCACCCTGATCGACGAGCTGGAGCGCCGCGACCTGCGGCGCGGCCTCGCCACGCTGTGCGTCGGCGGCGGCATGGGCATCGCGACCATCATCGAGCGGGTCTGAGGGAGATATGACCGACAAGGCAGTGCGCTGGGAGAAGGACTCCGACGGCGTCGCGATCGTCACGCTCGACGACCCGAACTCCAGTGCCAACACGATGAACGACGCCTACAAGCAGGCCATGGGCGAGGTGATCACCGAGCTCGAGGCGGCCCGCGAGGAGATCACCGGCGTGGTGATCACGTCGGCCAAGAAGACCTTCTTCGCAGGCGGCAACCTCGACGACCTGTCCTCGGCGGGCCCCGAGGACGGTCCCGCCGTGTTCGAGGACGTCACCGAGGTCAAGGCTCAGCTGCGCAGGCTCGAGAAGCTCGGCCGCCCCGTCGTCGCCGCGATGACCGGCACCGCGCTCGGCGGCGGTCTGGAGATCGGGCTGGCCACGCACCACCGGATCGGGATCGACGCCCGCGGGGTCGTCTACGGCCTCCCCGAGGTCACCCTCGGGCTGCTGCCCGGCGGGGGCGGTGTCACGCGCATCACCCGCATGCTCGGGATCGCGAACGGCTTCATGAACGTCCTGGCCCAGGGTCAGCGGCTGACCCCGCAGAAGGCCCTGGAGCTGGGCATCATCGACGAGATCGCCACCTCGAAGGAGGACGCGATCGAGAAGGCCAAGGCCTGGATCGCGGCGAACCCGGAGGCGGCGCAGCCGTGGGACCGGCCCGGCTACAAGATCCCGGGCGGGGCGCCGTCGAACCCGAAGCTCGCCTCGATCCTCCCGGCCTTCCCGGCCAACCTGCGCAAGCAGCTCAAGGGCGCGCCGATGCCTGCGCCGCGGAACATCCTGTCCGCGGCCGTCGAGGGTGCGCAGGTGGACTTCGACACCGCGCTGAAGATCGAGGGCCGCTACTTCGTGGACCTCGTCGTCGGGCAGGTCTCGAAGAACATGACCAAGGCGTTCTTCTTCGACCTGCAGGCGATCAACGGCGGCAAGTCCCGCCCGTCGGGCCACGAGAAGTACACGCCGCGCAAGGTCGCGGTGCTCGGCGCCGGGATGATGGGCGCGGGCATCGCCTACGTCTGTGCGCAGGCCGGCTGGGAGGTCGTGCTCAAGGACGTCTCGCTGGAGGCGGCCGAGAAGGGCAAGGCGTACTCCGAGGGGCTCGTCGCGAAGGGTGTCAAGCGGGGCAAGGTGACCCTCGAGAAGGGTGAGGCCCTGCTCGAGAGGATCACGCCCACGGACGACTACAACGACCTCGCGGGCTGCGACATCGTGATCGAGGCGGTGTTCGAGTCCGTCGCGCTCAAGCAGGAGGTCTTCCGCGAGGCGATGAAGGTGATCGAGCCGGACGCGCTGCTCTGCTCGAACACCTCCACGCTGCCGATCACCGAGCTGGCCGCGGGCATCGACCGGCCCGGGGACTTCGTCGGCCTGCACTTCTTCTCGCCCGTGGACAAGATGCCGCTGGTCGAGATCATCAAGGGCGAGCAGACGTCGGACGCCACGCTGGCCAAGGCCTTCGACGTCACGCTGGGGATCCGCAAGACCCCGATCGTCGTCAACGACTCGCGCGGGTTCTTCACCTCGCGGGTGATCGGGACCTTCCTCAACGAGGGCATCGCGATGCTCGCCGAGGGCATCGACCCGCAGACGGTCGAGCAGGCGTCGTCGCAGGCGGGCTACCCCGCGCCGGTGCTGCAGCTGATGGACGAGCTCACGCTCACCCTGCCGCAGAAGATCCGCAAGGAGTCGCAGGCCGCGGCGGGCGACGCCTGGGTGGCGCACCCGGCGGACGAGATCGTCGACAGGATGGTCGACCTCGGCCGCAAGGGCAAGAGCTCGGGCGCCGGGTTCTACGAGTACGTCGACGGCAAGCGCGTCGGGCTGTGGAAGGACCTGCGCTCGACGTTCCAGGCGACCAACCACGACGTCGACCTGCACGAGCTGTCCGAGCGGATGCTGTTCATCGAGGCCATCGAGACGCAGCGCTGCTTCGACGAGGGCGTGCTGGAGACCGTCCCGGACGCCAACATCGGCTCGATCTTCGGCATCGGCTACCCGGCCTGGACCGGCGGCGTCGTGCAGTACGTCGAGGGCTACCCGGGCGGGGTGGCGGGCTTCGTGGCCCGCGCGGACGAGTTCGCGCGCAAGTACGGCCCCCGCTTCGAGGTCCCGGAGTCCCTGCGCAAGCGGGTCACCGCCGCGGCCTGAGCCACCGTCTCGAACGGCGCCCCCGCCCGGGGGCGCCGTTCGACGTTCAGGGTGGACGCAGGCCCGGCGCGGTTCGTAGCGTGCTCACGTGACCTGGGGCTCCTACAGTGCCTATCTCGGCATCGCCGTCCTGCTCGTCCTCGCGCCGGGGCCGGACACGCTCGTGTTCCTGCGCAACGCGCTGTCCGGCGGGCGCCGCGGCGGCCTCCTCGCGGCGGGCGGGATCCTCACCGGCAACCTCCTCCAGGGCAGCCTCGCCGCCTTCGGCCTCGGGGTGCTGGTGGCGAGCTCCCGGCCGTTGTTCGAGGCCCTGCGCTGGGCGGGTGTCGCCTATCTGCTGTTCCTCGCGGTGCAGGCCCTGCGCGGGGCCTGGCGCGGGGACTACGCGGCGGTGGCGGAGGTCGTCGAGAGGCGCGGGCAGGGTTTCCGCCGGTTCCGCCAGGGCTTCCTCTCCAACGTCACGAACCCGAAGGTGCTGATCATGTACCTCTCGGTGCTACCCCAGTTCCTGGTGCCCGGCGTGACCACGACCCTCGACGCGTTGGTGCTCGCCTACACCGTCGGCCTGCTCGGCGCGGTCTATCTGGTGGTGCTGATGACGGTCGTGCACCGGGTCCGCGGCTGGCTCTCCCGACGCCGGGTGCGCCGCGGGATCGACGCCCTCACCGGGACGGCCCTGCTGGGTTTCGGGGCGGCGCTCGCCGTGGAATGAGCACTCGTCCGGAAGGACGAGTGTGGGTGGCCGTTCGCCCGACGTGGTGAGTGACGCACATCCGAATCCTGGAGGGCGGCGACACCCCAGGAATGACTCTCGGACAAATCGGGCATGCTGGAAGCATGGCCGACTGGGTGTTCTCGATCGTCGACCGTCTCGGAGTCGCCGGGGTGGGGTTCCTGATCTTCCTCGAGAACGTCGTGCCGCCGATCCCGTCCGAGCTGATCCTGCCGCTGGCGGGGTTCCGGGCCCGCACCGGCGCCGTCGACGCTCTCTGGGTCTGGCCCGCGGCGACCGCCGGATCCGTGATCGGCGCGCTCGTGCTCTACGGCTTGGGCGCCTGGTTGGGCTATGAACGACTGCACCACCTGGCGGGCAAGAAGTGGTTCCTGCTGTCCAGCCAGAAGGACCTCGAGCGCGGGTACGGACTGTTCGAGAAGCACGGCGGCCTGATCGTCCTGCTGGCCCGGTGCGTGCCGCTCATCCGCAGCGTGGTGTCCATCCCGGCCGGGCTCGCGCGCATGCCGCTGTGGCGGTTCACCCTGCTCACCGCGATCGGCAGCGGGGTGTGGAACGCCGTGTTCATCGGGCTGGGCTGGCTGCTCGGCGAGAACTGGGACCAGGTGGAGGGCTACCTGGCCCCGGTGTCGACGGGGATGCTGGTCGTCGGCGTGCTCGCCATCGTGTGGCTGGTGGTGCGCAGGGTCCGTTCCCGACGCGGCTACCAGGGCGCGCACCGGGCTCCGTAGCCTCTCGCACGACTCCTGCCTGACGGAGTTGCCTCCGCCGTCGGTTGGGGAGACGATCGGACGCTGAGCGGACGAGGGGGAACGGTGTGACCACGGAGCAGGAGTGGGCCGAGGAGCGGCAGCTGTTCGGCGCGGCCTCCGTCGCGGAGAGTGGTCCGCTCGCCCGCGAGTTCGTCGCGCTGGCCGAGAACCTGATGACCGCGGGGACCGTCGCCGAGGTCCTGGAGCGGGTGATCCACGCCGCCAAGGCGGTCGTCCCGGGCGCGGACCTGGTGAGCGTCACCCTGCGGGACCCGGACGACGGGTTCCGCACCCCGGTCGAGACGGACGTGCTGGCCACGAGGCTGGACGAGCTGCAGTACCGCCTCGACGAGGGCCCGTGCGTGGCGGCGACGCGCAAGGGCGGGCTCGGCGTGGTCCACGAACCGGACCTGCTGCGGTCCGACGAGTTCCCCCGCTACGGGCCGCCCGCCCGCGAGCTCGGGGCGGGCGGGGTGCTCGCCGTCGGGCTGTTCCCGCAGGGTGAGGCCCCGCGGATGGGTGCGCTCAACCTCTACAGCCGCGAACCGGGTGCGCTGGGCGCTGCGGACCGCGACCTCGCCCTGGTGCTGGCGGCGCACGCGTCGACCGCGCTGGCCGCGACGCAGGCGTGCGCCGCGGCGGACCTCGAGGCGGCCCAGCTCCGCGAGGCGTTGCGCAGCCGGGACGTGATCGGGCAGGCCAAGGGCATCCTCATGGAGCGGCGCGGGATCTCGGCCGACGAGGCGTTCGACATCCTGCGGCGCACCTCGCAGGAGCTCAACGTGAAGCTGGCCCAGGTCGCGGAGACCCTCGCAGGCCGCCGCTCCGAACTCTGAGGTTCCTCACCCGGCGCACCGCCCCCGCTCGGCGGGCCGGAGGAGATGCCGGCCGCGCTGCGGGAGTGCGTGGGGAGCCGGCTACCCTCGGCTGCATGATCCGCACCCTGGTGGTGGGCCCCGTGAAGCCCGACGGCTCGCTTCGGCCCGCCCGGTAACCGGTGCTGCGGGTCGAGGGGGTCCGGCAGCGGTACCGGCACGGCCCGCCGGTGCTCGCGGGCGTCGACCTGGCCTGCGATCCCGGCGTCCCCGTGGTGCTGGCGGGCGAGAACGGCTCGGGCAAGTCCACCCTGCTGAGGATCGCCGCCGGAGCGGCCCGGCCTGCATCGGGCAGCGTGCGCCGTCCGGCGGTCGTCGGGTACCTGCCGGACCGGTTCCCCGCCCGCCTGCGGATGCCCGCCGAGGTCTACCTGCGCCACCTGGCGGCGATCCGCGGTGTGCCCGCCGCGCCGGAGCTGCTCGACCGGCTGGGGTTCAGCGGCCCCCGCCGCGAGCCCATGGCCCGGTTGTCCAAGGGCAACGCGCAGAAGGTCGGCCTGGCCCAGGCCCTCGGCGGCGACCCCGGACTGGTCGTGCTCGACGAGCCGTGGGCGGGCCTGGACGCCGAGGCCGCCGAGACCCTCCTCGCGCTGCTCGTCACGGTGTCCGAGCGGGCATCGCTGCTGGTCACCGACCACACCGGGCGCGCAGCGCGGATCGCGGGGGCCAGGCACGTGCGGCTCGCGGAGGGCCTGGTGCGGGAAGATCCGCCGGGCCCCGCCGACTCGCGCGCTGGGGCGGGCGCCGTCACCGCTCCGCTGCCCGCGACGGCGATCGTCCTGCGCTGCGGGGACCCCGAGGCCGTCGCGCAGCGACTCGGCGTCGCCGGGCGGTGCACCGGCGATCGTCTCCACCTGCAGGTGCCCGCCGCCCGTGCCGACGCGCTGCTGCTCGACGCGTTGCGGCTCGGCTGCTCGGTCGAGATGGTCGGCCCGGCATGACCCGCACCCTCGCCGTCGCGCGCTACCTCGCCGCGGACGCCTGGCGCTCCCAGCGCGTGCTGATCCCCGCCGCCCTGCAGCTCGCCGTGCTCGCGGTCCTGTTCGGCGGGGACCCGGGTGCCCTGCCCGCCCCCTGGGGCGCCTCCGTGCTCGCGCTCTACCCGGTCGCCGCGTGGCTCGCGCTGAGCCTGGCGCAGACCGAGGACCCGATCCAGCGGTCCGTCACCGTCGTCGCGGCGGGCGGGCCCGGTCCCGTCGCCGCCGGAACGCTGTTGGTGGCCGTGGCGGCCGACCTGCTGCTCACCGTGCTGTCCGTGGCCTGGCCACTCGTCGCCACGCCCTACGGCGCGAGCCCGGCGACCGTGCTCCTCGGCCTGCTCGCGCACCTCGCCGCCGGGTTGACCGGCACCGCCGTCGGGTTCGCGTGCGCACTGCTGCCCCGAATCGGGTGGTCGCTGGCGGTCGGCGTGATCGTGGTGCTCGTGACGGCGGTGCAGCCCTGGCTACCGCCCGTGGGGGCCGCGATCAGTGCGCTGGAGACCGGCTCGGGTTCCCTGCTCGTGCCGGTCGCCCTGGCCCTCGCTCTGGCCGTCGGGGCGACGGCCCTCCTCCGTCGGACCTGACGGACCCGCTGCTCGGACGCGCGAGTCCGCTTGACATCAGCACCGCATTGGCTGCATGGTTACCTACATGAGTAACGAACCAATGGACTGGGGCGGGACGGTGCGGTCGCCGTGATGGACGACGGGAAGCCCCTCTTCCAGCAGATCGCCGAGCAGATCGAGGGATCGATCATCGACGGCTCGCTGCCCGAGGAGGGACAGGTCCCGTCGACCAACGAGCTGGCCGCGTTCCACCGGATCAACCCGGCGACGGCGGCGAAGGGTGTCCACCGGCTCGTCGTCGACGGGGTGCTCTACAAGCGGAGGGGGATCGGGATGTTCGTCAGCACCGGAGCACGCGCGCAGCTCCTCGAACGGCGCCGCGAGGAGTTCGCGAACCAGTACATCGCGCCGCTGCTGGCGGAGGCCCGCAAGCTCGGGATGGATGCCGAGCAGATCAAGAAGATGATCGACGTCTGGGGGGACGGACAATGACCGCCGTCAGCATGCGCGGGGTCACCAAGCGCTACGGGGACCTCACCGCGCTCGACGCCGTGAGCCTCGAGCTCCGGGAGAACACCATCCACGGTCTGCTCGGCCGCAACGGCGCGGGCAAGACCACCATCATGCAGATCCTGACCGGCCAGAACGTCGAGACCGCGGGGCGGGTCGAGGTCTTCGGCGAGCGCCCGTACGAGAACTCGCGGGTGCTGGACCGGGTCTGCTTCATCCGCGAGGCGCAGAAGTACCCGGACGGGTTCCGCGTCCGCGATGCGCTGCGCTCCGCGACGCTGCTGTTCCCGAGCTGGGACGCCGAGTTCGCGGCCGAGCTGGTCACCGACTTCCAGCTCCGGGAGAAGCAGCAGATCAAGAAGCTCTCGCGCGGGCAGCTGTCGGCCGTCGGGGTGATCATCGGGCTCGCGTCGCGGGCGCCGCTGACCTTCTTCGACGAGCCCTACCTCGGCCTCGACGCCGTCGCGCGGCAGCTGTTCTACGACCGGCTGCTCGCCGACTACGCCGAGCACCCCCGCACCGTCGTGCTGTCCACGCACCTGATCGACGAGGTCAGCGACCTGATCGAGCACGTCGTGCTGGTGGACAAGGGCAAGGTCCTGATCGACGAGGACGCGGACGTCCTGCGGGGGCAGGCCGTCACCGTCACGGGTCCGACGGCCGCGGTGAAGGCCTTCGCCGAGGGGTACACCGAGCTGCACCGCGAGGAGCTGGGGGGCTTCCTGCGGGTCACGGTGGCCGGTGCGCACCCGGAGCCGCAGCTGCGTTCCGAGGGGCTCGAGTTCGAACCCGTCTCGCTGCAGCAGCTGGTGGTCCGCACGACCCAGCAGCACCTCGACGACCGGAAGGTGGCTCTCTAGATGACGACCGCCACAGCGAGCGACGTGCTCGCCACGACCCCCGCCCGACGGCGCCGGTACCTCGCCTCGGCGCGGATCCACCTGGTGAACCTGCCGCTGTCCCTCGGGATGCCGTGGCTGATCCTCGGGTCCGCCTTCGTGGTGAACCTGATCATCTTCTCGATGATCCCGACGGACGGGGTGGGCGACCGCACGACCGGCGGGATCATGTCCATCTACATCTTCACGCTGATCGCGCGCGTGGTGTCGATGACGCAGTCGTTCCCGTTCGCGCTGGGCCTGTCGGTGACCAGGCGGGACTTCTTCGCCGGGCTGAGCCTGGTCATCGTGGTGGAGTCCGCGGCGCAGGGGCTCGTGCTCACCGTGCTGCGGGCGATCGAGTCGGCCTCGAACGGCTGGGGCATCGACATGACGTTCTTCGGCGTGCTGTTCCTGGTGCAGGACAACTGGTTCCTGCAGTGGGTGCTCTACACCGTGCCGTTCCTCCTGCTGTCCTACCTGGCCGTCCTGTTCGGAACCGTCTACAAGCGGTTCGGGCAGCTCGGCATGTGGGTCGTGATCGTCGGGTCGGTCCTCGTCGGTGGGGCCGCCGCCATCCTGCTGACCTGGTCGCGGAGCTGGGGCGTGGTCGGGAGGTTCTTCAGCGAGACCGCGCCGCTGACGCTCTTCGCCGGCTACCCGGCGATCCTCGCGGTCCTGTTCGCGGGCGTCGCCTGGCTCCTCCTGCGCCGGGCGACACCGTGACCCCCGCCGGGCGTGCCCGCTGGGGGGTGGGCACGCCCGGCCCCGACCCCTTGTGAGCGAACGGCACTTTCGCTCAGACCTATGGAGCGAAAGCGCCGTTCGCTCATCTGTGTGTTCAGGGTGGGGGGAGGGTCAGGTCGGGGGGCGGGTACGGCCCGTAGAGGGACTGCTCCTGGTCCTGCCACTCCGCATGGTGGGGGGCGTAGGTCGGCCAGTCGTCCCGGGCCCGGAGGCGGCGGATGCGTTCGGCGGCCGGGCAGTCGATCCAGATCGCGGTGCTGGTGAACGGGCGGAGCTCCGCGGCCCCCGACCCGCAGCCCTCCAGCAGCACGACCGGCACCACGGCCTGGGTCCGCGGCGCTCCGCGGACCCCGTGCTCCCAGTCCCACGGCCACCAGCGGGCGGGGGCGCCGCCGAAGAGCGGCTCGGCGATCCAGTCCCGGGCGAGCGGGACCGCCGCCGCGAGGCCGGACCAGCCCGGGTACAGCTCCTCCATGGAGAGCACGGGCGCCCCGAGCTCGGCGGCCAGCCGCTCGGCCAGGGTGGACTTGCCCGAGCCGGAGCGGCCGTCGATCGTCACGAGTCGGCAGCCGCCGGGCCCCGCGGGCCGGGCGCGTACGAGGTCGACGGGCTCCATCGCCCCAGCCTCGCAGGCGCCCGGCCCTTCTCGGTCAGGCCCGTCGGGCCGCCTTGGTGGCGCGGTGGCCGCGCCACGCGTCGACCAGCAGGAAGGCGACGAGGCTGATCCCGAACAGCGGGGCGAACCAGCCGATCACCACGGCCGCGAGCACCACCGCGAACCCGACGGGCTGGCTCAGCCTGCGGAACTGCCCGCGCGGGGCCAGCGGGGACGGGGCACCGCCCTTGGTGGGCCGTCGCAGCCACCACATCCGGTAGCCCAGCAGGATCACCGCGATCAGGCCGACGGCGAAGGCCAGCAGCACCAGCTGGTTCGCGATCCCGAACAGCAGGCCCATGTGCCCGTCGATGGTCCAGGTCGTCAGCTTGGCCATGAGCGGCCAGTCGGCGAAGTGGACGATGTCGGTCACCGTGCCCGTCGTCGGGTCGACGGCGGCCTTGTCGTCCTCGTTCGGCAGGCTCGGCTTGATCTCGGTGACGGTCCACGCCGCTCCGGCCGAGGCGGGCGCGGCGACCTCGGTGGCCGCCGCGTCGATGCCGGCTGCGCGGGCGGCGTCCAGCACCACGTCGAACGTCGCGGGGCTCACCGGGGGGAGCGGTTCGGCCGCGGCCCCGCCGCCGTGCCCGTCGTGCCCGCCGCTGCTCGCCGCGCCCGTCTCGAGCTTGGGCGCGGTCCAGCCCAGGTTCGTCCGGATCGTGGAGATGTTCGCGCCGGCGTAGGTGGACCAGGTCAGGCCGGTGGCGGAGAGGAAGAGCATGCCCGCCAGCAGCCAGACCCCGACGGCGCCGTGGCGGCCCACCAGCCTGCGGCGACCCCTGACCCCCGGCTCCGGCCGGACCAGGTCGGCGAGCTTGCGCTTGCGCTTGGTGCGCCACCTCGCCACCCACAGGACGAGCCCGCCGAGCGCGACGAACCACATCCAGGATGCCGCCATCTCGCTGTAGATCCGGCCCGGCTCGCCCAGCATGAGGTTGCGGTGGAGCTGGCTGATCGTGGTGCGCAGCGGCAGCGCGCCGGACCCGCCGTAGGTCGCCATCTCGCCCTTGACCTCGGCGGTGACGGGGTCGACGAACACCGTCCAGCGCTCGGACTCGCCGAGGTCGTCCCGTTCGAACAGCACCCGGGTCGTCGCGCCCGGCTCGGCCGGGGTCCGGACCGCGTCCAGGGTGCCGCCGGGGTCGGTGGCGAGCGCGGCGTCGACCTGGGTGGCCAGCGGCAGCGCGGGACCGGTCGAGCGGGTGGTCAGCTGGTCGGCGTACACCCAGGACTCGAGCTGCGGGGCGAGCGCGTAGAGGGCTCCGGTCACGGCCGCGACCAGGATGAACGGGGCGGCGAACAGGCCCGCGTAGAAGTGCAGGCGCAGGGCGAGGCCCTTCCACGCGTTCTTGCCGGGGATCTCGGTGGGCGCGGGGATCTCGGTGGGC
>Ga0070665_100001005_pt1 | contig 35737 bp, 30 predicted proteins | sample KBSS13metaG_FD_65862 | JGI IMG/M metagenome (GOLD analysis project Ga0070665, IMG submission 65862) | Switchgrass rhizosphere microbial communities from Kellogg Biological Station, Michigan, USA - KBS S1-3 metaG | ecosystem: Host-associated > Plants > Roots > Rhizosphere > Soil ... | reverse complement strand
GGCGTGGTCCTGGAGGCGGCGCACTCCGGGCTCCTGTGGTGGCACGGGGACCGGCTCCACGTCCCCGACCCCGACCTGCCGATCCTGCCCAGCGTCACGGTGGGTCGTCTCCTGCGGGTGGCCCGTGCCGAGTCCGTCGACGTCACTCCTCGGCGGTGCACCCCCGAGGCGTTGGCGGGAGCGGAGGTCTGGGCCGTCAACGCTCTCCACGGGATCCGGCCGGTCACCGGCTGGCGGGGCGGGGGACCGACCGACCCGGTCGCCGACCCGGACCGGACCCGCCTCGAGCGCTTCCGCGGGCACCTCGCCGCCCCCGCCGTCCCCGCCGCGGCGCACCCACGCTGACCACAGGCCGACCCGACGCCGGGAGAACCGATGCGCACCATCCTCGTCGACAACTACGACTCCTACAGCTACAACGTCTTCCAGCTGATGGCCGCCACGTTCGGGGCCGAGCCGACGGTCCTGGCCAACGACGCCCCGGAGTGGGCGGACCTCGATCTCGCCGAGTACGACGCCGTGGTGATCTCGCCGGGCCCCGGTAGACCCGAGGTCCCGGGAGACAGCGGGGTGGCGCTGGAGCACCTGCGCGGCGGCACGATCCCGGTGCTCGGGGTGTGCCTCGGCCACCAGGCCCTCGGCTGGCTCTCCGGCGGGACCGTGGTCAGTGCGCCGGAGCCCCGGCACGGCTACCTGGAGTCCATCCGGCACACCGGCACCGACCTGTTCCGAGGGGTCCCGCAGGACTTCACGGCCGTGCGCTACCACTCCCTCTGTCTGGCCGAGCCGCTGCCCGAGGACCTCGAGGCCACGGCCTGGTCGCCGGACGGGGTGGTCATGGGCATCCGGCATCGCCGCCTCCCGTGGTGGGGGGTGCAGTTCCACCCCGAGTCGGTGGCGTCCGAGCACGGCGCGGCCCTCTTCGCGAACTTCGCCGCGCTGGTGCGGGCCGAGCGCAGTTCGTCCCCGACGAGCGAGCCTGCGCCGGACGGACTCCGGCCGCGGGACCGCACCGTCCGTCGCGAGGTCCTGGACTTCACGGTGTCGACGGAGGTCCTGTTCGAGGAGCTGTTCGCCGACTCCCGCTTCGCGTTCTGGTTGGACAGCAGCCGCGTCGAGCGCGGCCTCTCCCGCTTCTCGTTCCTGGGGGACGCGGGTGGTGAGCTCGGCGAGGTGCTCAGCGCGCGCGTCGGGACCGGGATCGTCAACGTCGTCACCGAGGACGGTCGGGTCCGCTCCGCACCCGGCTCGATCTTCGACGCGCTCGAGGAACGCCTGCGCACCAACCGGTTGCCCTGGGACTCCGCGGTGCCGTTCGACCTGGCCTGTGGGTACGTGGGCTACTTCGGCTACGAGATGCGTGACGAGTGCGGCTCACCGACGAGACACACCTCGGCCCACCCCGACGCCCAGTGGATGACCGCCTGCCGGATGGTCGCCGTCGACCACGAGACCGACACCACGTGGGTGTTCGCGCTGGCGGACGGCGGCGACGGTTCGGTCCGGCGCGCCCAGCGCTGGGTGACCGAGACGACGGAGCGGATCCACGCGCTGCGAGACGCCGAGCCGCGTCCGGTGATGCACCTGGAGCAGGAGGTGGACATCGAGACCCTGCTGCACCGGCCCCGCGACCGCTACCTCGCCGACATCGAGCAGTGCATGCGGAGCCTGCACGCGGGCGAGAGCTACGAGATCTGCCTGACCAACGGCCTCGAGCTGCCGTTCACCGGATCGCCCTGGGAGGCCTACCGGTGGCTGCGCAGACGGAGCCCGGCCCCGTACGCGGCCTACCTGAGGTTCGACGAGCTGCACGTGCTCTGCTCGTCGCCGGAGCGCTTCCTGACGATCGACGCCCAGGGGACCGTCGAGTCCAAGCCCATCAAGGGCACGGCCCGCCGAGACCCCGACCCCGAGATCGACCGCGCCCTGCGGGACGAGCTGGCGGGCAGCGAGAAGACCCGCGCCGAGAACCTCATGATCGTGGACCTCCTGCGCAACGATCTCGGCCGGATCTGTGAGATCGGGAGCATCCGGGTGCCCGGGTTCATGAAGGTCGAGTCCTACGCGACGGTCCATCAGCTCGTGTCCACCATCCGGGGGCGGCTGCGGCGGGAGGTGAGTCCCGTCGCCGCCGTCCGGGCGGCGTTCCCCGGCGGGTCGATGACGGGTGCGCCCAAGCTGCGCACGATGCAGATCATCGACTCGCTGGAGGAACGACCGCGCGGCATCTACTCCGGATCCCTCGGCTTCTTCGGGCTCCAGGGCGCGGCGGACCTGAACATCGTGATCCGGACCGCCACCGTCGAGTCCGGCCGGGCGACCATCGGGGCGGGCGGCGCGATCGTCCTGGACTCCGACCCCGCCGACGAGTACGACGAGATGGCGTTGAAGGCGGCCGCGGTGGTCCAGGCCGTGGCGGGCGCCACCGCATCGGCGCCCCGCGCCTCGGCGACGCCGCGCGAGCGGTCGGCGTGACGGCCACCGGGCTCGGCGCGGCCGTCGCACGGCTGAACGGGATCTCGCTGAGCTACGACGTCCGAGGCGACGGTGAGCTCGTGCTGCTGGTGATGGGTACCGGGAGCCCGGGCCGGGTGTGGCACCTGCACCAGGTCCCGGCCCTCCTGCGCGAGGGCTACCGCGTGGCCACGTTCGACAACCGCGGGATCCCGCCGACGTCCGAGTGCGCCGACGGGATCACGATCGAGGAGATGGTCGGCGACACGGCCGCGCTGATCGAGCACCTGGGCGGCGGCCCGGCCCGCGTCGTGGGGACCTCGCTCGGCGCGCGGATCGTCCAGGAGCTCGCCCTCGCCCGGCCCGACCTCGTCTCCCGCGCCGTGGCGATGGGGGCCCACGCGCGACTGGACGCGGTGGGTCGGGCGCTGACGACGGGCGAGATCGCCCTGCACGACCAGGGCATCGTCCTGCCGCCCCAGTTCCATGCCGCCGTCAAGGCCGTCCACAACCTGTCGCCCGCCACGCGACGGGCGACGTCCATACAGGACTGGCTGGACGTCTTCGAGATGACGGGCTCCGAGATCGGCGCGGGTGAGCGTGCCCAGCTCGCCCTCTGCGCCGGGATGGGGGACCGCCGAGCCGCCTACGGCGCGATCACCGTCCCGCTCCTCGTGATGGGGTTCGCCGACGACTCCACGATCCCCCCGCACCTGAGCAGGGAGGTCGCCGAGGCGGTACCCGGCGCCCGATACGTCGAGGTCCCCGACACCGGACACTTCGGCTACCTGGAGCGCCCCGCGGCCGTGAACGAGATCGTGATCGACTTCCTCGGAGAGCGGCCGACGGGAGACGAGAAGCGCACGTGACGGACGAGTCCCCGACCTCTCCGAGATCCCGGTCGGCGACAGGACCTTCGTCACCGTCGACGGGGGGATGAGCGACAACCCGCGTCCGGCGGCGTCAAGAACGCGTCAATTTCGGGCCCGTCGGCATCAAGGTCTCGTATGACACCCACCCCGGCCGAGCGCCGCGCGCACAGACTCTCGTTCGGCCTCGCCGGAGTGTCCGGCGAGGCATGGGAAGAGGGGTTGTCCCGGTGGCCGATGTGCTCTACGCACTGCTGCTGGTCGGCGGGTTCGCCGTCCTGGTGCTGTGCCTGCGCGGTCTGGAGCGTCTGTGAGTACCGCCGACGTCGTGACGAACGTGGTGGGCGGGGTCGTGGCGCTCGCGTTGCTCGTCTACCTCGTGGTGGCGCTGCTGCGGCCGGAGAGGTTCTGAGGTGAACGACACCCTCGCAGGGCTCCTTCAGGTCGCCCTGCTGCTGGTCCTGCTCGGGGCGGTCTACGCCCCGTTCGGGGACTACATGGCCAGGGTCTACTCGAGTGAGCAGGACTGGCGGGTCGAGGCGTGGCTGTACCGCCTGGTCCGGGTCGATGCCGCCTCCGGGCAACGCTGGCCGACCTACGCCGCGGGCGTGCTGGGCTTCTCGTTCGTCTCGATCGTGCTGCTCTACCTGCTGCAGCGCCTGCAGCCGCTGCTGCCGATGAGCTTCGGCCGGGGCTCGGTCGACCCGTCGATGGCGCTGAACACGGCGATCTCGTTCACGACCAACACGAACTGGCAGTCCTACGTGCCCGAGCAGGTGCTGGGCAACACGGTGCAGATGGCCGGGCTGACGGTGCAGAACGCCGTGTCCGCGGCCGTGGGCATGGCCGTGGCCGTCGCGCTGGTCCGGGGCTTCGTCCGCTCGGGGACCGACCGGATCGGGAACTTCTGGGTCGACCTGACCCGCGGCGTGGTGCGGATCCTGCTGCCCTTCTCCTTCGTCGCGGCGATCCTGCTGCTCGCCATGGGCGTGACCATGTCGCTGCGCGCCGGCGTCGACGTCACCGGTGTGGACGGTTCCCAGTACACGATCCCGATGGCGCCCACGGCGTCGCAGGAGGCGATCAAGGAGCTCGGCACCAACGGCGGGGGCGTCTACAACGCCAACTCCGCGCACCCGTTCGAGAACCCGAACGCGCTGTCGAACCTGTTCGAGATCTTCCTGCTCCTGGTGATCCCGGTATGCCTGACCCGCACCTTCGGCACCCTGGTGGGCAACAGGCGTCAGGGCGGCGTGCTGCTGTCGGTGATGGGCGTGCTGTGGGGCGCGATGCTCGCCGTCGCCTGGTTCGCCGAGACCCACCCGAACGGCCCGGCGGGGGTCGCCGCGGGGGCGATGGAGGGCAAGGAGGTCCGGTTCGGCATCCCCGCCTCGGTGCTGTTCGGGGTGTCCACCACCGGCACCTCGACGGGCGCGGTGAACTCGATGCACGACAGCTACACCGGTGGCGCGGGCGGGGTGACCCTGCTGAACATCCTGCTCGGCGAGGTCGCGCCGGGCGGGGTCGGCTCCGGTCTCTACGGCATCCTGGTGATCGCGGTGATCGCGGTGTTCCTGGCCGGGCTGATGGTCGGCCGCACGCCGGAGTACCTGGGCAAGAAGCTCGGCCGCCGTGAAGTGACGGCCGCGGTCGTCGCGATCCTCGCCATGCCGGCCCTGGTCCTGCTCGGCACCGGGTCGGCGATCGCCCTGCCCGGGACGCTCGACGCCCTGAACAACGACGGCGCCCACGGCTTCTCGGAGGTGCTGTACGCCTTCGCCAGTGCGGCGAACAACAACGGCTCTGCGTTCGCGGGCATCACCGTGACCAGCGACTTCTTCCAGTCCGCGCTCGGTGTCGCGATGCTGCTCGGGCGCTTCGTGCCGATCCTCGCGGTGCTCGCGCTGGCCGGTTCGCTCGCGCAGCAGCGCCGGGTGGAGGCCGGCGCCGGAACCCTGGCGACCGACAAGCCGCTGTTCGGCGTCCTGGTCGGCGGGACGATCGTCCTGGTCGCCGCCCTCACCTTCTTCCCGGCGCTCGCGCTGGGACCGCTCGCGGAGGCACTCGCATGACGGACACGATGGACCGAGGCATGGAGCGAGGCACCCGGGAGAAGCCGGTCGAGACCCGTTCGGCCGTCCGGGCAGGCGCCTTCACACCCGCGCAGCTGTGGGCGTCGATGCCCGACGCGCTGCGCAAGCTCCACCCGAAGGCCCAGCTCCGCAACCCGGTCATGTTCGTGGTGTGGGTCGGGTCGGTGCTGGTCACCCTCGACGCGATCGCGCAGCCGAGCCTGTTCGGGTGGCTGCTCGCCGTCTGGCTCTGGTTCACCGTGCTGTTCGCGAACCTGGCCGAGGCCGTCGCGGAGGGGCGCGGCAAGGCGCAGGCCGAGACGCTCCGCCGGACCAAGCGCGACACCGTCGCCCACCTCGTCGACGGCACCACCAAGGGCGGGACCGAGCTGAAGGTCGGCGATCGCGTCGTCGTTGTCGCGGGGGAGACCATCCCCGGCGACGGCGACATCGTCGAGGGCATCGCGACCGTCGACGAGTCCGCCATCACCGGGGAGTCCGCGCCGGTCGTGCGGGAGGCGGGCGGCGACCGCTCGAGCGTCACGGGCGGCACGACCGTGCTGTCCGACCGGATCGTCGTGGAGATCACGACGAAGCCCGGGGAGTCCTTCGTGGACCGCATGATCGCGCTCGTCGAGGGTGCGTCGCGGCAGAAGACCCCCAACGAGATCGCCCTGACGATCCTGCTGTCCGCCCTGACGGTCATCTTCCTGCTGGCGGTCGTGGCGCTGCAGCCGATGAGCGCCTACGCGGGGGGCCCGCAGGACGTCGTGGTCCTGGTGGCCCTGCTGGTCTGTCTGATCCCGACGACGATCGGGGCCCTGCTCTCCGCGATCGGCATCGCGGGCATGGACCGGCTCGTGCAGCGCAACGTGCTCGCCAAGTCCGGCCGCGCCGTGGAGGCCGCGGGCGACATCGACACCCTGCTGTTGGACAAGACCGGCACGATCACCTTCGGCAACCGGCGCGCCACCGAGCTCGTCCCGGTCAACGGGGCGACCGCGCCGGAGCTCGCCGCCGCCGCCCGGCTGTCCAGCCTGGCGGACCAGACCCCCGAGGGGCGCAGCATCGTGGAGCTCTGCGCGCGGGAGTTCGGGCTGCCCGCGGAGGCCTCCGCGGTCGAGGCTCGCGCGGAGTTCGTGCCCTTCAGCGCCCAGACCCGGATGTCGGGCCTCGACCTGCCGGAGCGGTCGGTGCGCAAGGGCGCGGGCTCGGCGGCGAGGGCGTGGGGGGCGCCGGAGTCCGCGGCGTGGGCGGAGGTGGAGCGGATCGCCGACGCCATCGGGGACGAGGGAGGCACCCCGCTCGCCGTCGTGGAGGCAGGCTCCCCGAGCGGCCGCGACGCGCGCGTGCTGGGTGTGATCCGGCTGTCCGACGTCGTGAAGCCCGGCATCGCGGAACGCTTCGCCGAGCTGCGCGCCATGGGCATTCGCACGGTCATGGTCACCGGCGACAACCCGCGCACCGCCCGGGCGATCGCCGCGGAGGCGGGCGTGGACGACCACATCGCCGAGGCCACGCCCGAGGACAAGATGGCCTACATCAAGGCCGAGCAGGAGGGTGGGCGGCTGGTCGCGATGACCGGCGACGGCACCAACGACGCCCCCGCGCTGGCACAGGCGGACGTCGGCGTCGCGATGAACACGGGGACGGCCGCGGCCAAGGAGGCCGGGAACATGGTCGACCTCGACTCCGATCCGACGAAGCTGATCGAGATCGTGGAGATCGGCAAGCAGCTGCTGATCACCCGCGGCGCGCTGACGACCTTCTCGGTGGCCAACGACCTGGCCAAGTACTTCGCGATCCTGCCCGCGATGTTCGCCGCGCTGTACCCGTCGCTGGGCCTGCTGAACATCATGGGGCTGCACTCGCCGCAGTCCGCGATCACCTCCGCGGTGATCTTCAACGCGGTGATCATCGTGGTCCTCATCCCCCTCGCGCTGCGGGGGGTGCGCTACCGGCCCAGCTCCGCGTCCGCGCTGCTGCGGCGCAACCTGCTGATCTACGGCCTCGGCGGCGTGGTCACGCCGTTCGCCGGGATCTTCGTCATCGACCTGCTCGTCCGCCTGATTCCGGGGATGTAGGAAATGCTGTCCACTCTGCGCAGGCAGACCGGTGTCGGTCTGCGGCTGCTGCTCGTCTTCACCGTGCTCTGCGGGGTCGTCTACCCACTGGCGGTCTGGGGTGTGTCGCGGGTCTTCCCGGCCGCGGAGGGCTCCACGATCACGCGGGACGGGACCGTCGTCGGGTCCTCGCTGATCGGCGTCGACCCCGTCGCCGCGGACCCGGCCGCGGACCCCTACTTCCACACCCGGCCCTCCGCGTCGTCGGAGGACGCCCTCGGCCCGGCCGACACCTCGACGTCCGGAGGCTCGAACAAGGGTGGCTTCGACGAGGACCTGCTGTCCACCGTGGCCGAGCGCCGGGCCCTGGTCGCCGAGCGCGAGGGCGTGGCGCCCGAGGCGGTACCCGCCGACGCGGTGGCCGCGTCGGCCTCGGGGCTCGATCCGGACATCAGCCCGGAGTACGCGGCCCTGCAGGTCGACCGGGTCGCCCGGGTGACCGGGCTGCCGGTCGCCGACGTGGAACGGCTCGTCGCCGAGGAGACGAGCGGGCGAGTCCTGGGCTTCCTCGGAGAGCCGCACGTCGACGTCACCGAGCTGAACCTCGCGGTCGCGGCGGAAACCGGGCGGTGACGGGCGATGACGGACGGGGCCGCGCACGACAACGGCGTTCCGGCGGTCGATGATGCGGGGGTGGAGCACGAGACGTCCGGTACGGGTGAGCTGCGGATCCACCTCGGCGCGGCACCCGGGGTCGGCAAGACCTACGCCATGCTGTGCGAGGCCCGTCGTCGCCTCGAACGAGGCACCGACGTCGTCGTCGGCATCGTCGAGACCCATGGGCGGGAGAAGACCGCCGCGCTGCTCGAGGGTCTCGAGGTCCTGCCGCGGCGCGCGACCCGGGTCGGCGGCGAGCTGGACGTGCAGGCGGTGCTCGACCGCCGTCCCGAGGTGGTGCTGATCGACGAGCTGGCGCACACCAACGCCCCGGGATCGCGTCACGAGAAGCGCTGGCAGGACGTCGACGAGATCCTCGCGGCCGGGATCGACGTCCTGTCCACGGTGAACGTCCAGCACCTGGAGTCGCTCAACGACGTCGTCGAGAAGATCACCGGCGTCCGCCAGCGGGAGACGGTGCCGGACGGGTTCGTGCGCCGCGCCGACCAGATCGAGCTGGTGGACATCACCCCGGAGGCGCTGCGCAGGCGCCTCGCGCACGGCAACGTCTATGCCGCCGAGAGGATCGACGCCGCGCTGGCCAACTACTTCGAGGTCGGCAACCTGATCGCCCTGCGCGAGCTGGCCCTGCTCTGGGTCGCCGACGAGGTCGACGTCGCACTGCGCCGCCACCGCAGTGCCAAGCACATCTCCGAGACCTGGGAGACCCGCGAGCGCGTCGTGGTGGCGCTGACCGGCGGACCGGAGTCCGAGACGGTGCTGCGCAGGGCCACCCGGATCGCCAAACGTGCCGGTCAAGCGGATCTCCTCGCCGTGCACGTGCTGCGCGGAGACGGGCTCGCGGGTGCCCCGGTCGGTGCGACGAACGCGTTGCGGACGCTGGCGGACGACGTCGGCGCGAGCTTCCACACCGTCGTCGGGGACCGCGTCGACGAGTCGCTGCTGGAGTTCGCCCGCGGCGTCAACGCGACCCAGCTGGTGCTGGGGACCTCGCGGCGTTCCCGGCTGGCCCGCCTGTTCGACGAGGGCATCGGCGCGCGCGTGGTGCAGGAGTCCGGGTCGATCGACGTCCACATGGTCACCCACTCCGCGGCGGGCACGGCGCTGCGGCTGCCGCAGTTCCGCAACGCGCTGCCGATCGACCGGCGCGTCCTCGGCTGGTTCGCCGCCGTGCTGGGCCCCGGCGCGGCGACTCTGCTCGGGGTGACGCTGCACGGTGTGGTCGGGCTGTCCACCGACGTCGTGCTCTTCTTCCTGGCGACGATCGTCGCCGCCCTCGTGGGTGGGCTGGGACCCGCGTTGCTCGCGGCCCTGCTCGGTGGCCTGCTGCTGAACTTCTTCCTCACCGAGCCGCTCTACTCGCTGACCATCTCCGCGCCGGAGAACCTCGTGACGGTGATCGCCATGCTGCTGGTGGCGGTCCTCGTCGCGCTGGTCGTCGACCGGGCCGCTCGGCGCGGCGAGCAGGCGGCGCGCGCCCGTACCGAGGCCGCGTTGCTCGCCTCGTTCGCACGGACCGTCCTGACCCGGTCGGACCCGCTGCCACGGCTGTTGGACAAGGTCCGGGAGGCGTTCGGGCTGCGGTGCGTGGCGCTGGTGGAACAGCACGAGAACCGGTGGGAGCGGGTGGCCGTGGCGGGCCCGCCGGAGTGTGGCCGTCCGGAGGACGCGGACGTCGACGTGGCCGTGGAGCCGGGGCTGCACCTGATCGGGACCGGTCGTTCCCTGCCCGCCCACGACCGCCGCCTGCTGGAGACGGTCGGCGGCCAGGCACTGCTCGCCCTGCGAGGCCAGCGAGCCGCGGAGGAGGCCCGGTCGGCCGAGCGTCGCGCCGAGGTCAACGAGACCCGCGGGGCGCTGCTCTCCGCCGTCGGCCACGACCTGCGCAGCCCCTTGACCAGTATCAAGGCGGCCGTCGGCAGCCTGCGGGACCCGGCGTTGAGGCTGTCGGGCACCGATCGTGCCGAGTTGTTGGAGACCGTGGAGGAGTCCGCGGACCGGCTGACCGGTCTGGTGGACAACCTGCTCGACTCCTCCCGGCTCGCGTCCGGGGCGGTGGAGCCGCTGCTGGAGCGCGTCGGGTACGACGAGGCCGCGGCCCGGGCCCTGATCGGGCTCCCGGACGCGGAACGGGTCGTCTTCGAGATCCCGGCCGACCTGCCGGACGTCCTCGCCGACGTCGGTCTGCTGGAGCGTGTCGTGGCCAACCTGATCGACAATGCGCTGCGCCACGGTCGCGGGACCCCCGTCGTCCTGCGGGCCAGCGTCTACGAAGGCCGCGCCGAGCTGCGGATCGTCGACTCCGGGCCCGGGGTGCCGAAGCGGCAGCGGGAGAAGCTGTTCGCCCCGTTCCAGCGTCTCGGGGACCGCCGCACGAGCGGGATCGGCCTCGGCCTGTCCGTGGCGCGCGGGCTCACCGAGGTGATGGGGGGTGGGCTGACCGCGGAGGACACCCCCGGTGGCGGGCTGACCACCGTCGTCTCGCTGCCGCTGGCGTCGGTTCCCGCCCGCCCGGGGGCACGGGCGTGACCGACGAGTCACATCCGCGACCCGCAGATCCTGCGAGCCTTGCGGACGTGCCTCTCACCCTGACCGCGGCGCCGCCGTCAGGCCTCCGTCCCACGTGGACAGGACGGCGAGATCGTCTCGTATCGTGACGGACGTGATCCTCCGCCGGGCGCCGCGCGTCGCCGAGTCGGGCGTGCTGCGGACCTTGCGGGTGGTCCCTGCGCCCGTCCGACTGATCCTCGCCTCGATGGTGGCCTTCAACATCGGGTTCTACCTGGTCGTGCCGTTCCTCGCCGTGCACCTGTCGCAGAACCTGGCGTTGGCGGGGTGGGCGGTCGGGCTGGTCCTGGGCTTGCGGACGTTCAGCCAGCAGGGACTGTTCCTCCTCGGCGGCAGCCTCGCGGACCGGTTCGGGGTACGCCCTGTCGTGCTCGTGGGGATCCTGGTCCGGATCGGTGGGTTCGTGCTGCTCGGCTTGGCCGAGCAGCTGTGGTCGGTGATCGTCGCGGTGCTGTTGGTGGGAGTGGCGGCCGCGCTGTTCGCCCCGGCGGTGGAGTCGGCCAACGCCGCCTACGGGCACCGGTTGGAGACTGCGGGTGTCCTGCGGCGCACCGAGCTGTTCGCGCTGGAGCAGATGTGCAGCAGGCTCGGCTCCGTGCTGGGCCCCGCGCTCGGCTCGCTGCTGCTCGTCGTGCCGTTCCGCTGGACGGCGGTGGGCGCGGCCGGGTTGTTCGCGCTGCTGTGGGTGGCGTTCTTCCGGCTGCTGCCCGCCGACGCGAACACCGGTACCGGCACGGGGGCGACGACCGAGGTGGGCGCCGTCGCCCCGACCTTGCGGGTGATCTGGACGACGGTGCTGCGCAACCGGGCGTTCCTGGTGTTCACCGTGCTCTGCGCCGCGCAGCTGGTCGCCTACAACCAGCTCTACCTGATGCTGCCCGAACAGCTCGAACGGGTCGTCGGCGGACAAGGAGCGCTGGGCTGGTTCTTCACCGGTGCCGCACTGCTGGTCATCGGTGGCCAGCGTGGCGTGGTCGCCGTGGCGAACCGGGTCGGGCACCGGGTCGCGATCGTCGGCGGGCTGGGGCTGATCTCGGCGTCGTTCCTGATCCCGCCCCTGCTGACCGGCTCGGCGGCCCTCGGGCTGCTCGGCCTGGCGATCTGGGTGACGGTGCTGCACCTGGGACAGATGCTGATGGTCCCGCCCATGCGGGACGTGATCGGCAGGCTGGCGGGCGAGCGTCTGCTCGGCGCCCACTTCGGCATGCTGAACACTCTCGGCGGGCTGCTGACCCTGGCGGGATCCCTGCTCGTCGGCGCGCTGTACGACGGCGTCGACACCGGTGCGGTCGGCCCCGGCGTCCCGTGGTGGGTGCTCGCCGTCACCGTCGCGGTGGCGGCGGGCACCCTGGCGTGGTGGAGCCGGGGCGGACGGCTCAGCCCCGCACCGACGTGCGGCTGATCCGGGTGAGCAGGTCCTCCACGATGTAGGGGATGGTGAGCGGGTTCGGCATCGACACGGCGTCGGACACCACGGGATCGAGCCCGATCACCCGGGACTCGCGCACGACCGGCAGCGACTGGAAGATCTGCGACGAGTCGAGCGTCGGCCGGGCCTTGTCGTAGTTGTCGACCACGAGCAGGTCCGGGTCGACCCGGGCGAGGTTCTCGGGCGCGACGTCGAGGTAGAACGAGTCTCCGAACCCGTCGGAGACGCCCGCCGCGGGGCGGAACCCCAGCTCCGTGAGCAGCTGCCCGCGCCCGGAGTCCGGGCTGAACACCCGCAGCGTGCCGCCGTCGAGCACCCGGACCAGCGCCGCCGTGCGGTCGGCGAAGCCGGGGTGTTCGGACCGCGCCCGGGCGAACAGGTCGTCGACCTTCCGCACCTCGGCGGCCGCTCGCGCGGGTAGCCCCACCGCGGTGCCGATCCGGGTGGTGACCTCCTTCCAGGGCAGCGACCAGTCGGTCTGTCCCGCGGCGTGCAGGACGGTCGGCGCGATCCGGCTCAGCCGGGTGTAGACGCTCTCGTCGATGGCGTTGTTCACGGCCACGATGAGGTCCGGGCGAGCCGCCGCGATGGGCTCCAGGTCGAACTGGGTCGTCGCGTTCTGGAGGGGGACCGGGGCGGCGCCGCCCAGCAGGGGCTCCGCCCACTCGCCGACGCCGTCGTCGGTCGAGCCCTTCCACACCGGGACGAGCACGGGCACCACGCCGAGGGCCAGCAGGACGTCGGCGTCCCCGAGCCCGACCGCCGCCACCCGCCGCGGAGCCGCCGGGACGGTCGTCGACCCGTACAGGTGCTCGATGGTCACCGGCATGGCACCGGGCTCGGCCGTGGACGCACTCCCGGTCGTGTCCGTGGACTCGGAGCCGTCGCTGCTGCAGGCGGCCGCGCTCCCGGCCAACGACATGAACCCCAGCACCAACGCCGCACGACGGTTGAGGACCGCTCCCACTGCAACCTCCGAAAGTCAGGGAAGCCTCACCATACGACAGCCGGGAGGTCAGGAGTCCACTGTGTTCGGCTACTCCCGACCGGAGGAAGGACGTGGGTCCGAGCCGCCCGCGCTCGACGCGGCGGGGCTCGCCGGAGCGGGTCGGACACCGTGCCCTGAGCCTCGCACCCGAGGTCCGGTCAGGAGCGGGGCGGCGCCACGCTCGCGCGGATCGCGAGGGTGGGCGCGACGATCCGGTCGACCGCGGCGGCCGGACCGTCGTCCAGCTGGTCCAACAGCACCGCGAGGCCGTTGCGGGCGACCGCCTCGAAGTCCTGCCGGACGGTGGTCAGCGGCGGGATGAAATGTGCGGCCTCGGGCACGTCGTCGAATCCGGCGACGGACACCTCGTCGGGTACCCGTCGGCCCAGCTCGTGCAAGGCGTGCAGGACGCCGAGGGCCATCGGGTCGTTGGCGGCGAAGATCGCCGTCACCTCCGGCATGCGGCCGAGCAGCAGCCCTGCCTGGTAGCCCGAGGCGGCGCTCCAGTCACCCGGCACGACCGGAGGCGGCACCAGACCGCGTTCGCGGAGCACCTGGGACCAGCCGTCGATCCGGCCCGCGGCGTCGAACCAGCCCTCCGGGCCGCCCACGTGCCACACCGTGGCGTGCCCGGCGTCCAGGAGGTGCGTGACGGCCAGCCGGGCTCCGCCCACCTGGTCGACGTGCACACTCGCGACGCGACCTCCGACGTGTCCGTCGATGGTCACCAGGGGGATGTCGCTCGCGATGTCGTCGAGCGCCTCCGCCGCGCTGAGGACCGGGACGATCGCGACGATCGCGGACACGCGCTGGTCCAGGAGCTGGGCGAGGGCGCCGCGGACCACGTCGGTGTCGAACGAGCGGACCCGGGCGACGCTCACGGTGAAACCCGCGTCGGCGGCGCGTTCCTCGACGGCGGCCAGCAGTGAGGCCGGGCCGTAGAGCGTCGACCGGGCCGCCACCACCCCGATGGTGCGGTAGCGACCGGTGGCCAGGGCGCGCGCCGCCCGGTTGGGGCGGTAGCCGAGCTCGGCGATCGCCACCTGAACCTTCCGCCGGGTCGCGTCGCGGACGTTCGGATGCTCGTTCAGTACCCGCGACACGGTCTGGTGGGACACCCCGGCCAGGCGGGCGACGTCGAACATCGACGGCTCGCGGCCGCTGATCGGTTCGGCTTGCATCCCGCGCTCCTCCGGTGTCCACGTCGCCACACAGCGTAAAGGGCCGGCGCTCCTGACCACGGTGCGCCGTACGATCTTCGTTGTGAGCGTACGACACTTGAGGTCGGAAGCACATCGTTGCACGAAGACAACCACATGATCGGCTGCGACCTGAGGGTTGACGGGCAGAATTGTTCGCGCTAACAATGTGGCACTCGCAACACTCCGCTCCTCCGTCGGTCACCCATCCGATGGCCCCAGTGAAGGAAACCCGATGTCAACGATGACAACTCCGCGCAGCTCGCGCGGTCGCCTGCTCGGACGCGTGGCCACCGCCCTGGTGCTCGCCGTCGGTCTCGCCGCGTGTGGTTCGGGAGGGAGCACGGAGACCCCCGCCGCGAGCGGTGGCGCCGCCACCGACACTCTCGTCATGGGTTTCTCCCAGGTCGGCGCGGAGAGCGGTTGGCGGACGGCCAACACCAAGTCCATCCAGGAGTCCGCCGCCGCGAGCGGCGTCGACCTGAAGTTCTCCGACGCTCAGCAGAAGCAGGAGAACCAGATCAAGGCGATCCGCTCCTTCATCCAGCAGAAGGTCGACGTCATCGCGTTCTCCCCGGTCGTCGAGACGGGCTGGGACGCAGTGCTGCAGGAGGCCAAGCGAGCGAACATCCCGGTCATCCTCACCGACCGCGCGGTCGACTCGCCGGACACGACGCTGTACAAGACCTTCCTCGGCTCGGACTTCGTGGAGGAGGGCAAGAAGGCAGGCGACTGGCTGGTCTCGCAGTACCAGGGCCGGTCCACCCCCGTCTCGGTCGTCGAGCTGCAGGGCACGACCGGCGCGGCCCCGGCGATCGACCGCAAGGAGGGCTTCGCGGAGGCCATCAAGTCGACCCCGACGATCACCATCACCGCGTCGCAGACCGGTGACTTCACGCGGTCGGGCGGCAAGCAGGTGATGGAGGCCTTCCTGAAGTCCCAGCCGACCATCGACGTGGTCTACGCCCACAACGACGACATGGCCCTCGGCGCCATCGAGGCCATCGAGGCGGCGGGCAAGGTCCCCGGCAAGGACATCACGATCATCTCGGTGGATGCGACGAAGGATGGTATGACCGCCCTGTCCGCGGGCAAGATCAACTACATCGTCGAGTGCAACCCGCTGCTCGGCGGGCAGCTGATGGACCTGGCCAAGAAGGTCAAGGCCGGTGAGACGGTCCCGCAGCGGGTCCTCACCGAGGAGACGGCCTTCGACCAGGCCGCGGCGACCGCCGCGCTGCCGAGCCGCCAGTACTGACCCGACTCGGGTGGCGGCGGCCGACCCCCTCGCCGCCGCCACCCGTGCCACGGGGACCCGAGAGAGGACGATGATGACCACTTCGGCCACGGCGCCCGTCGTGCAGATGCGCGGCATCGAGATCGGGTTCCCCGGGGTGAAGGCGCTCGACGGCGTCGACTTCCGGCTCCTGCCCGGTGAGGTCCACGCGCTCATGGGCGAGAACGGCGCCGGCAAGTCCACCCTGATCAAGGCACTGACCGGTGTCTACGGCCTCGACGCGGGCACGGTGACGGTCCGCGGGACGGAGGTCTCGTTCAGCGGCCCCGCCGCGGCACAGGCGGCAGGCATCGCGACCGTCTACCAGGAGGTGAATCTCTGTGCCAACCTCACGGTGGCGGAGAACATCCTGCTCGGCCGGGAGCCTCGCCGTCTCGGACGCATCGACCGCGGCGCGGTCCGCAGGCGGGCGGCCGAGCTCCTGGCCCGGCTCAACCTCGCCATCGACCCCGACTCCGTGCTGGGCGACCATCCGCTCGCGATCCAACAGCTGGTGGCGATCGCCCGAGCCGTCGACGTCGACGCGGTGGCGCTGATCCTCGACGAGCCCACCTCCAGCCTCGACGCCGGCGAGGTGGCCGAGCTGTTCCGCGTCGTCCGCGGGCTGCGCGCCGAGGGCGTGGCCGTCCTCTTCGTCTCCCACTTCCTCGACCAGGTCTACGAGATCGCGGACCGGGTGACGATCCTGCGCAACGGCAGGCTGGTGGGGGAGTACCTGCTCGCCGAGCTACCCCGCCTGGAGATGGTCGCCAAGATGGTCGGCCACGAGCTCGCGACGCTGGAGGACCTGGACCGGAGCCCGTCCGCGGGGATCCATGAGGAGCGCGGCGCCGCCCCGCTGCTCGCGACCTCCGGGCTCGGCCGCACCGGTGCCATCGGCCCGTCGGACCTGACCGTGCACGCCGGCGAGGTCGTCGGCCTGGCCGGGCTGCTCGGGTCCGGCCGCACCGAGCTGGCCCGGTTGCTGTTCGGCGCCGACCACGCGGACTCCGGCTCCCTGGAGGTCGACGGCCGCCCGGTGCGGATGCGGTCCCCGCTCGTCGCCATCGGCGAGGGCATCGCCTTCTGCTCGGAGGACCGTAAGGGCGAGGGCATCGTCGGCGACCTCACCGTGCGGGAGAACATCGTCCTGGCGCTCCAGGCCCGCCGTGGCTGGGCGCGCAAGCTGCCCCGGCGCACCGCCGACGAGCTCGTCGCCAAGTGGATGTCCGCACTGGACATCCGTCCCGCGAACCCGGACGCCCTCATCCGCAACCTCTCCGGCGGCAACCAGCAGAAGTGCCTGCTCGCCCGCTGGCTGATCACCGAGCCGCGGCTGCTGATCCTGGACGAGCCGACCCGCGGCATCGACATCGGGGCCAAGACCCAGATCCAGAAGCTCGTCGCGGAGCTGGCCGTCGGCGGCCTCGGCGTGGTCTTCATCTCCGCCGAGCTGGAGGAGGTGCTGCGGCTCTCGGACCGGGTCGCGGTCCTGCGCGACCGGCGCAAGGTCGCCGAGGTCCCGCGCGCGGATGCCTCGCTCGGCCAGGTCATGGAGCTGATCGCCAGCGGATCCGGAGGACACGGTGCCTGACTCCCTGCGACGCTTCGGACGGTCGCCCCTGTTCTGGCCGGTGCTGGCCCTCGCGGCCCTGCTCCTGCTCAACCTCGTGCTGAACCCGCTGTTCTTCGCCCTCCGCGTCGACGACGGCCACCTCTACGGCAGCCTCGTCGACGTCCTCAAGAACGGCACCCCGACCGCTCTCATCGCGCTCGGTATGACGCTGGTGGTCGCCACCCGGGGCATCGACCTCTCCGTCGGCGCGACGGTCGCCATCGCCGGCTCCGTCGCCTGTGCCTGGATCGCCTCCGCCCCCGATCCCACGAGCCCGTCGGCCGCGATGGTCGGCGCCGGCCTCGCGCTCGGCCTGGCTCTGCTGCTCGGTGCGTGGAACGGGCTGCTGGTGTCCGTCTTCGGGATCCAGCCGATCATCGCGACCCTGGTGTTGATGACGGCGGGGCGCGGCCTGGCCCAGCTCGTCACCGATGGGCAGATCATCACCGTGGCGAACCCGCTGTTCGGACAGCTCGGCGGGGGATACCTGCTCGGCCTGCCGCTCTCGGTCGTGCTGGCGGCGGTGGTCTTCGTCGCGGTGTCCCTGGTGGCCCGGCGGACCGCACTCGGCATGCTCATCCAGTCCGTCGGCATCAACCCCACCGCGAGTCGCCTCGCCGGGGTCCGGGCCCGCGGGATCATCTGGGGCGTCTACGTCTTCGCCGCACTGTGCGCCGGGGTGGCCGGGCTGATCATCAGCTCGAACGTGACGGCCGCCGACGCGAACAACGCGGGACTGTGGATCGAGCTCGACGCCATCCTCGCCGTCGTGATCGGCGGGACGCTGCTCAGCGGTGGGCGGTACTCGATCGGCGGGACGCTCGTCGGGGCGCTGATCCTGCAGACGCTCACCACGACCGTCTACACCGTCGGGATCCCGCCCGAGATCACCCTGGTCTTCAAGGCCGCCGTGATCATCGCGGTCTGCCTGCTGCAGTCGGAGAAGCTGCGAGCCCGCTTCCGGCGTCGCCCCGCCCGACCGGTCGACCCGGCGCCGGACGTGGGCGGGGACGGTCCCGTGCAGCCGTCCATGCCCCACCTCACGAAGGCGAACCGATGACGGCCACCCTGCCACCCACCGTCGGCTCGACCGGACCGACCGGTCGTCCCTCCTGGCTGCCCGGCCCGCGGCTGCTGCCGACCCTCGCGACCTTCGTCGTGTTCGTGGTCCTGTTCGGAGCGGGCTCGCTGCGCTACGACGGCTTCCTCGCCCCCCAGGTCTTCCTGAACCTGTTCGTGGACAACGCCTTCCTGATCGTGCTGGCCGTCGGGATGACCTTCGTCATCCTCACCGGCGGGATCGACCTGTCCGTGGGCTCGGTCGTGGCGCTGGGCGGGGTCGTCGCGGCGAAGCTGCTCGCCCTCGGCTGGAGCCCGGTGCTGGTGCTCGTGCTGGTGCCGGTCATCGGGACCCTGCTGGGCCTGGCCATGGGCGCGGCCATCCAGTACCTGGAGATCCAGCCGTTCGTGGTCACGCTCGCCGGGATGTTCCTGGCTCGCGGCCTGTGCTACGTCATCAGCGTCGAGGCGATCCCGATCCGGGACCCGCTGTTCACCGCCGCCGCGACCACGGCCGTCTACCTGCCCGGCACCGACCTGTTCGTCAGCCCGTCGGTGCTGGTCGCGGTGCTCGTCGTCGCCGTCGCCGCGTACGTGCTCGCCTCGACCCGCTTCGGACGCACGGTCTACGCCGTCGGCGGCAACAGCCACTCGGCCGTGCTGATGGGCCTGTCCGTGGCGCGGACCCGGGTCGCGGTCTACGCGATCAGCGGCTTCTGTTCCTCCCTGGCCGGCCTGCTGTTCGCCTTCTACTCGTTGTCGGGCTACAGCCTCGCCGCGGTCGGCACCGAGCTCGACGCCATCGCCGCGACCGTCATCGGCGGCACCCTGCTCTCCGGCGGGGTCGGTCTGGTCGTCGGCTCCCTGCTCGGGGTGCTCGTCCTCGGGCTGATCCAGACCTTCATCTCGTTCGAAGGGACCCTGAGCTCGTGGTGGACCAAGATCGTCATCGGTGCCCTGCTGCTGGTGTTCGTCGTCGTGCAGCGCGTGATCGTGCGCAGGCCCACATGACCGGCCACCCGTCCCGCCGTCGCCCCGCACGTCCCCGGATCCTGGAGTCGACCAGATGACCACGCCTGCCCCGTCCCGTGTTCCGCCCGCGGAGGCGGTGACCGTCGGAGTCGACTTCGGCACCCTGTCCGGGCGCGCGGTCGTCGTCCGGGTGGCCGACGGCGTCGAGCTCGCCGACGCGGTGCACCCCTACACGCACGGCGCCATCGAGGAGACGCTGCCCGCCACCGGTGCGCCGCTGGCCCCGGCCTGGGCCCTGCAGCTGCCGTCGGACTGGATCGAGGTGCTGCGGACCGCGGTCCCGAAGGCGCTCGCCGCCGCCGGGGTCACCGCCGCGGACGTCGTCGGGATCGCCACCGACTTCACCGCCTGCACCGTGCTGCCCACCCTGGCCGATGGGACGCCGCTGTGCGAGCTGCCGTACCTGGCCGGTCGCCCGCACGCCTACCCCAAGCTGTGGAAGCACCACGCTGCGCAGCCCCACGCCGACCGGATCAACGAGCTGGCGCAGCGGCGCGGCGAGTCCTGGCTGGGCCGCTACGGCGGCCGGATCTCGAGTGAGTGGGAGTTCGCCAAGGCGTTGCAGCTGCTGGAGGAGGACCCGGAGGTCTACGCCCGGACCGAGCGCTGGATCGAGGCCGCCGACTGGATCGTGTGGCGGCTGTGCGGCACCTATGTCCGCAACGCCTGTACCGCGGGCTACAAGGGCATCCTGCAGGACGGCGAGTATCCCACCGCGGACTTCCTCGCCGAGCTGAACCCGCGGTTCGGCACCTTCGTGTCCGAGAAGCTGGACCAGCCGATCGGCCGTCTCGGCGATCGGGCGGGCGGCCTGACCGCCGAGGCGGCGGCCTGGACCGGGCTGCCGGAGGGCATCGCCGTCGCGGTGGGCAACGTCGACGCCCATGTCACCGTCCCGGCGGCGAACGCGTTGGCCCCCGGTCGGATGGTCGCCATCATGGGCACCTCGACCTGCCACGTCATGGTCTCGGACCGGCTGGCCGAGGTGCCCGGGATGTGCGGTGTCGTCGACGGCGGTGTCGTCGCCGGGGCCTGGGGGTACGAGGCGGGCCAGTCCGGCGTCGGCGACGTCTTCGGGTGGTTCGTCGACACCTGCGTGCCTCCGGAGTACCACGCGCGTGCCGCCGAGCGGGGGATCGGCGTCCACGAGCTGCTGACCGAGCTCGCCGCCAGACAGCGGGTGGGCGAGCACGGTCTGGTCGCTCTGGACTGGCACTCCGGCAACCGGAGCGTGCTCGTCGACCACGAGCTGTCGGCGGTCGTCGTCGGGCAGACCCTCGCGACCCGCCCCGAGCACACCTACCGCGCCCTGCTCGAGGCCACCGCCTTCGGCACCCGGACCATCATCGCCGCCTTCGAGGGGGCCGGGGTCCCGGTCGAGGAGCTGGTCGTCGCAGGCGGCCTCACGAAGAACCCCCTTCTGATGCAGATCTACGCGGACGTCTGCGACCTGCCGCTGTCAGTGATCGCCTCCGACCAGGGGCCTGCGCTGGGTGCCGCCATCCACGCCGCGGTCGCCGCGGGCTACCACCCGGACGTCGCGACGGCCGCGGGGGCCATGGGCGGGGTCCGTCCCGCCGCCTACCGGCCGGACCCGGAACGCGCGCGAGCCTACGACCTGCTGTACGCGGAGTACACGCTGCTCCACGACCACTTCGGGCGCGGCGGCAACGACGTGATGCACCGCCTGCGCGCACTGCGCGCGCGGGCGCTCGACAGCCACAAGGAGACCGTGTGAACACCGCCCTCGCCCCTGCCGTCGCCCGGGTCCGCGCGGCCGTCTGCGACCTGCACCGCGAGCTGGTGCGCTACGGACTCGTCGCCTGGACCGCGGGGAACGTCTCCGGCCGGGTCCCGGACAGCGACCTGTTCGTCATCAAGCCCTCGGGGGTGTCCTATGACGACCTGACCCCCGACCGCATGGTCGTCTGCGGCCTCGACGGCGAGCTCGACCCGGCCTGGAACGCAGGCGATCTCGCCCCCTCGTCGGACACCGCGGCCCACGCGTACGTGTTCCGGCACCTCGACCACGTCGGCGGGGTGGTGCACACCCACTCGACCTACGCCAGTGCCTGGGCCGCCCGGCACGAGTCGATACCGTGCGCACTCACCGCCATGGCGGACGAGTTCGGTGGCGAGATACCGCTCGGCGCCTTCGCCCGGATCGGTGACGACTCGATCGGGCGCGCGATCGTCGAGACCCTCGAGGGCCACCGTTCACCCGCCGTGCTCATGGCCAACCACGGCGTCTTCGCGATCGGTCGGGACGCTCGGGCCGCGGTCAAGGCCGCGGTCATGTGCGAGGACGTCGCCCGGACCACTCATCTCGCCCGCCAGCTCGGCCCCCTCGTGCCGCTCGGGGCCGACGACGTCGACGCCCTGTTCGACCGCTACCAGAACGTCTACGGCCAGAAGAAGGTGAGCGCGTGAGCGCGACGGACCACACGCCCACCCCGCGGATCCGCTTCCTCACCGGGAGCCAGGGGCTCTACGGCGAGGACACCCTCAAGCAGGTCGCCGAGCAGTCGCGCGAGATCGCCGAGCGGGTGGGGGAGCAGGTCCCCGTCGACGTCGTCTGGCGGCCGGTGCTGACCGACTCCGACGGCATCCACCAGGCGGTTCTCGAGGCCAACGCCGACCCGTCGTGCATCGGGGTGATGGCGTGGATGCACACCTTCTCGCCTGCCAGGATGTGGATCCACGGGCTCGACGTACTGGCGAAGCCCCTGCTGCACCTGCACACCCAGGCCAACGAGGCCCTGCCCTGGTCCACGATCGACATGGACTTCATGAACCTGAACCAGGCGGCGCACGGCGATCGCGAGTTCGGCTACGTCACCGCGCGGATGGGCGTCGTGCGCAAGGTGGTCGCGGGCCACGTGAACGATCCCGTGGTCGCGGAGCGGATCCGGAACTGGACCCGGGCCGCCCTGGGGTGGGGCGAGGTGCGCTCCCTGCGCCTCGCCCGCTTCGGGGACACCATGCGCGACGTCGCCGTGACCGAGGGGGACCGGACCGAGGCCCAGTGGCGGTGGGGGGTCACCGTCAACGGGTACGCGGTCAACGATCTCGCCGAGGCCGTGCACGCCGCGCTCGACTCCGAGGTCGACACCCTGGTCGCTGAGTACGAACAGCGCTACGAGGTCGCCCCCGAGCTCCGCCGCGGCGGCGAGCGCCACGACTCGCTCCGCTACGCGGGGCGGATCGAGCTGGGGCTCCGTGCCCTGCTCGCCGACGTCGGGGCGCGCGCGTTCACCACGAACTTCGAGGACCTCGGGACGCTGCGCCAGCTCCCCGGGCTCGCCGTGCAGCGCCTCATGGAGGACGGTTACGGCTTCGCGGGGGAGGGTGACTGGAAGACCGCCATGCTCGTGCGGACGCTCAAGGCGGCGAGCGTGGGCCTGCCGGGCGGTACGTCGTTCATGGAGGACTACACGTACCACCTGGGCCCGGGGCCGCAGCGGATCCTCGGGGCCCACATGCTGGAGGTCTGCCCGTCCATCGCCGCGGGAACCCCGAAGGTGGAGATCCACCCCCTGGGCATCGGCAACCGGGAGGACCCGGTCCGGATGGTCTTCGACGCGGCCCCCGGCCCCGGCGTCGTGCTCGGCATGTCCGACATGGGCGACCGGTTCCGCCTGGTGCTCAACGACATCGACCTCGTCGAGCCGGACGAGCCGCTGCCCAACCTGCCGGTCGCCCGTGCAGTCTGGGAGCCGAGGCCGAACCTGCGCACCTCGGCCGAGGCCTGGATCCTCGCCGGCGCCCCCCACCACACGGTCTTGTCCACGGCGCTGGGGGTCGAGGACGTCGCCGACCTCGCCGAGCTCGCCTGCACCGAGCTCTTGGTGATCGACGACGACACCACGACCCGGGCCTTCCAGCGCGAGCTCCGCTGGAACCAGGCCTACCACCGCCTCGCCGGGGCGATCTGACCCCGGCGTCCCAGACCGGTCGAGTCCCCTCGGCCCCGACCGGCCGCCCGACCCGCCCGGAGTCCGCCATGATCCCGCTCCGCTCACCCGACCTCGACGCCGTCGTCGCCCCGCACGGTGCCCGGCTGGCACATCTGTCGGCCCCCGACCGGCACGGCCGACGCGGCGAGGTGGTCCTCGGCTTGTCCGACGCGGGCTACGTCGTCGACCGGCAGTTCCTCGGGGCCACCGTCGGCCGGTACGCCAACCGGATCGCGGGCGGGTCGTTCGTGCTCGACGGCCGGACCCACGTCCTCGCGCGCAACGAGCCCGACGCGACCCTGCACGGCGGCCCCGCCGCCCTCGACCACGCCGAGTGGCGCGCGGACGCCGTCGAGCAGGTCCCGGGTGGCGAGGCGGTCACGCTGCACCACACCAGCCCGGACGGGCACAACGGGTTCCCGGGGCGGCTCGAGATCGCGGTGACCTACGCCGTGATCGGGTCGGACCTCGCCATCGACATCCACGCGACCACGGACGCCCCGACGGTCGTCAACCTGACCAACCACGCCTACTTCAACCTGCACGGGTCCGGCACCGTCGAGGACCACGAGATCACCGTGCACGCCGACTCCTACCTCCCGGTCGACGCGAGCCTCATCCCGACCGGACCACCGGCCGGGGTGGCGGACACCCCCTTCGACCTGCGTCGACCCACACGGATCGGGCGGCATCTCCGCGCGGCCCACCCTCAGCTCCGCGTGGCCCGGGGCTACGACCACTGCTTCGTCCTCGGCGGAGGAGGACCGTCGGGGCCCCCGACCGACGGGCTGCACACCGCGGCGGTCGTCCACGAGCCGACGACCGGACGCACCCTCACCGTGCTGACCGACCAGCCGGGTCTGCAGTTCTACTCGGGCAACATGCTCGACGGCTCCACCACGCTGTCCGACGGCCGGTCTGTCCGGCAGGGCGACGCGTTCTGCCTGGAGCCGCAGCACTTCCCGGACTCGCCGAACCGGGACGACTTCCCGAGCACGGTCCTGCGGCCGGGCCGGACCCACCGGACCAGGATCGTGTACCGGATGGGTGTCCGGTCGCAGGCCGCCTGGGACTGACCCCGCCACGGTGGGCCGCCCGACCCGCGACCACCGGGCGCCGTCGAGAGCCGGTCGGGCCCTCGCCCCGACGGGTCAGCTGCTCCGCGGGGCGGGCCCGGTCGAGCGGCGGGGGATGAGGGTCGGCGGCGTGACGACCGTGCGGGGTGCGGTGTTTCGGCGTGCGTCGTTCAGCAGGTCGAGGGCGTTCGTGGCGATCTGCCGGAACGGCACGCGCACCGTGGTGAGGGGGACGGGGAGCCTGCTGACGACGGGGATGTCGTTGTAGCCGACGAGCGACAGATCGTCCGGGATGGACAGACCGAGCGCGTGCGCCGCGGCCATGACCCCGATCGCGGTGTTGTCGTTGACGGCGAAGATCGCGGTGGGCCGGTCCGGGCGGCCCAGCAGGGTCCGACCTGCGCTCTCGCCGGCCTCGATGGAGAACGCGTCGCCGCAGACGAGATCATCGCCTGCGGGCAGGCCTGCGTCCTGCAGCGCCAGCCGGTATCCCTTCAGGCGGTGCAGGGCGCTGGAGGCGTACCCGGGGCCGCCGACCAGCCCGATGCGGCGGTGGCCGTAGTCGATCAGGTGCCGTACGGCCAGGCGGGCACCGAGCTCGTCGTCGCCGAGAGACGCCGGCCCGATGCCGTCGGTGCGCAGCGCCAACGCATGCGGGACGCCCTGCGCGACGGGATGGCCGAAGCGCGCGGTCGTGAGGATGAGGCCGTCCACCCGGCGCCGGATCAGCGTCTGGACGGCGAGGGTCTCGCTGTCCGGCTGGTCCTCGGTGGTGGCGACCACGGCGAACATCCCGCGCTCTCCGCTGGCGGCGACGATCTGCTCGTAGAGCATCGCCATGACCGTGTCGGTGAGCCGGGGGACGATGACCCCGAGGGTGTTCGTGCCGGAACGGCGCAATCCTGAGGCGAGCGGGTCGCGGACGTAGCCGAGCTCGGCGGCGACCTGACGGACGCGTTCGGCGGTGGCGCTGTTCGAGTGGGGTAGTCGCTCGTCGAGGACGCGGGAGACGGTCGACTTGCTGACCCCGGCCGCCCGGGCGACATCGACGATGGTCACCACGGCCCCCAGGCTAGCGGGCAGGCCTCGGCCCGAGATTTCTTCGGTCCGGCTGTTGACGGCGGGTGGCATGTGCTCCATTGTATGGGAACGTTCCCGCAATCGTTCCCACGCTGTGGCGGGAAAGCGCGACCTCACCGACGAGAAGGAGCACGATCATGACGCTGGACCTGAACCTCGACCTGCGGGGGCTCAACCCGGCGCCGGTCACCCCGTTCACCCCGGACGGTGCGGTGGACCACACCGCACTCGCGAAGCTGGGTACCTGGCTGGCCGGCCACGAGGGGGTGAAGAGCCTGGTCATCCTGGGTCACGCCGGAGAGGGCACCTTCCTCACCCAGGAGGAGCAGGTCGCCACGATCGCGAACCTGACCGAGGCGGTGGACGTCCCGGTGATCGCCGGGATCACCGGTGAGGGCACCGCGGTCGCGGTCGCCGAGGCCAAGCGTGCGGTCGCGGCCGGCGCCAAGGCCGGTCTGATCTACCCGTCGCACGGGTGGCTGCGCTTCGGCTATCAGGACGGTGCTCCGCAGGACCGGTACCGCGCCATCTACGAGGAGGCGGGGCTGCCCTGCATCCTGTTCCAGTACCCGGACGCGACCAAGGCCAACTACAACCTCGACACCCAGCTCGAGATCGCCGCCCAGGAGGGCGTGTTCGCCACCAAGAACGGTGTGCGGAACATGCGCCGCTGGGACACCGAGATCCCGGTGCTGCGCCGCGAGAACCCGGACCTGCAGATCCTGTCCTGCCACGACGAGTACCTGCTGCACACCATGTTCGACGTCGACGGCCTCCTCGTCGGCTACGGCAACATCGCCCCCGCCGAGCTGATCGAACTGATCGCCGCGGGCAAGGCCCACGACTACGACGCCGCCCGCGCCGTGCACGACCGGCTGCTGCCGGTCACCAAGGCCGTCTACCACCGTGGATCGCACATGGAGGGCACGGTCGCGCTGAAGCTGGCGCTCAAGGCGCGCGGCATCCTGGAGCACGCGACCGTCCGGTCCCCGCTCATCGACCTCTCCGCGGAGGCCGAGGAGGAGATCGTCCAGGCGCTCAAGAGCGCCTCGCTCATCTGATCGTTCCCCCTGCGATGTGGTCCGCGTGAGGACCACTGCTCTGCCGGGTCGCCGGCACGAGCCGGGTCGGGTCGGCGGCAGGAGCCGGCGGCCCGACCCTCCCCGCGGTGGGAGTCACACTCCTCTCATCGCGGCAGGTGACAATGCTGTCCCGACGAGCTCCTCGGCCGCGTGCCGGGAGGGCGAGGAAACGAACCACCATGACGACATTCGCTGCCGGAGCGGGCGGGGGGTCCGCGGCCGCGACGGCCAACGCCGTCCTCGTGGCCCGGCTCGAGCGCATCCCGGTCACCCGACGCCTGTTGATGATCCGCGTCATCATCGGCTCGGCCACCTTCTTCGACGCCTACACCGTGCTGGTCATCGCGTTCGCGATGCCCAAGCTCGTCACCGAGTGGAACCTCACGCCGGCCTGGGTCGGCGCGATCCTCTCCGCGGGGTATGTCGGCCAGTTCGTCGGCGCGATCGTCTTCGGCTGGGTGGCCGAACGCATCGGCCGAATGCCCACCCTGTTGATCACCATCGTGCTGTTCGTCGCGATGGACGTCGCCTGTCTGTTCGCCTGGGGCGGCATGTCGATGCTGGTGTTCCGGTTCTTCCAGGGCATCGGCACCGGTGGCGAGGTCCCCGTGGCCAGCGCCTACATCAACGAGTTCATCGGCGCCCGCAAGCGCGGCCGCTTCTTCCTGCTCTACGAGGTCATCTTCCCGGTGGGCCTGCTCTTCGCGGGCCTCGCGGGCTACTTCCTCGTTCCGCAGTTCGGCTGGCGCGCGCTGTTCGTCGTCGGCCTGATCCCGGCCCTGCTCATGATCCCGCTGAGGATCCTCATGCCGGAGTCACCGCGCTGGTTGGCCTCCAAGGGCAAGCTGGAGAAGGCGGACAAGGTCGTGTCGCTGCTCGAGCGGGAGGCGGTGAAGGAGGGCAAGCCCCTCCCGGAGCCGGTCGTCCGGCCAGTCGACCCGAGGGCCACCGCGACCTCCGACTGGCGGGAGCTGTTCCGCGGGCTGTACCTCAAGCGCACCCTGATGATCTGGGCCCTGTGGATCACCGTCTACATGGTGAACAACGGCCTGGTCACGTGGCTGCCCACGCTCTACCAGCAGGTGTTCAAACTGCCCCTGCAGACCAGCCTGCTCTACGGCTGGATCACCTCCGCCGTCGGCGTCGTCGCGTCGGTCCTCTGCGCGCTCTACATCGACAAGGTCGGCCGGAAGCGCTGGTACGCGATCGCCTTCGTCGCCGCGACGGTGCCGCTGGTCATCCTGACCGCGCTCGGGGCCACGACCGCCACCCAGGTGGTCATCCTGGCGCCGATCGCCTACGCGATCCTGCAGACCATCGCCTTCTCGCTCTACCTGTACTCCGCGGAGCTCTATCCCACCCGGCTGCGTGCCGTCGGGACCGGGTTCGGCAGCGCCTGGTTGCGGGCGGCGTCGTCCGTCGGTCCGCTGATCGTGGGGTTCGTCGTGGCCGACCTCGGGATCCGGTACGTGTTCGCCACGTTCGCCGTCGTCGCCCTGATCGGCGGGCTCGTCACGATGCGCTTCGCGATCGAGACGAAGGGCCGGGTCCTGGAGGAACTCTCCCCCTGATTCCCAGCCGGTGCACCCGACGGGCGAGGGCCTACCGGCCCTCGCCCGTCCTGTCGGCCCGGCTCAGGCGTTCTCGGTCGCAGACCTCGGCGACGACGGGGGCGGCGACGAGAATCGGCCGGCCACGACGTCGGCTTCCCGCACCTTCCTCGCCCTTTCGGCATCGACGAGCAGGGCCGCGAGATCGTGAGCTACGTCCCCGGCTTCGTCGTCCATCCCGACCACCGTCGCCTTCTCGACACGGCGCGGGCGCTCGGGGACCTGGGACGCTTCTCTCCATGCCGGGTACGGCGACGGATGACAGGCCTGTTCGCTTGCTGCGCACATCGTTGATCCGGATCTGTCCGCGACGCAATCTGTGATGGTGTCCTTCGCTGGTGAGACGGCCGAGTTCTACGCGAGCTACCGAAGAGGTTTCGACTACGCGAGCGCCGCATTCGTCGCGGACAATCTCGGGGTCGGCTCTGACTCGCTGGTCGTCGATGTCGGCTGCGGAGGAGGACAGCTGACGATCCCGTTGGCGAGCCGCGCGCTCCACGTCCTCGGCATTGACCCCGAGCCGCAGATGCTCGCACATGCCAGGGACGCGGCCGCGTCGGCGGGTATGGCTGGGACAACGAGTTGGCTCCTCGGGTCGGCCGCAGAGCTCCCCGCCCTTGCCGACCTTCTCGGGAGTGGTCGTGTCGACGCGCTGACGATGAGTAACGCGGCGCACTTCGTCGACACCCGACGCCTGGCTCGCGACCTACGCGGGCTGCTCGGTGCGGGTGGAACGGTGGGTGTGATCGCCAGTGGTGTACCGATCTGGGCCCAGGACTCGCGCTGGTCCGCAGCACTGCGGGAGTTCGTGATGACCCGCCACGACACCGACTTGTCCTCCGCCCGGTACACCGACGAGCACACTCTCCAGCGATGCCAAGATGATCTGGAGGCCGTTGGATTCACGACCCGCCGCGATCGGCTCGCCAGGAGAACCGCGGTGTCGGGGGAATGGTTGCTCGGCAACCTGTTCTCGGCGATCAAGTGACTGGATCCCCGTCCCCAGTGAACGAGCCCGGTACGCCGCGGACTTCACCGCCGCATTGCGTCGGGGCACAGCCGACGGGAGAGTTCGTCGAGGACACCGGCATCTCCATGCTGGTGGCCGAGTAGCCCGGGTCGTCCCGAGACGGCTGCCGGCGCGCGTGCTCGCTGTTGCTCGGCACGAGCACCGGCGTCTCGACACCGGGTCCATCGTCTACTCCGGCTGAGCTGCGGCGATCGGGCAGACGGTCGTCGGGTCGGCATACTCGGCGGATAGCGTCGGCGGTCACCGCGGTCGCACGCCGTATGGTCGCTCGGTGTGACGGTGTCGGGGACCGAGATCACCGAGGCGTTGGTCCGTGCGCTGCTGTGGGATCAGCATCCTGATCTGGCCGAGCTGCCCCTCCGTGAGGTGGAGGGGGGTTGGGGCAATCAGATGTGGCGGCTCGGAAACGAGTTGGCGGTGCGGATCCAGCGCGTGGACGTCGCCCCCGAGCCACAGCTGAAGGAACGGGAGTGGTTGCCGTTCCTCGCCCCGCGGTTGCCGTTGCCCATCCCCGTCCCGGTGCGGAGTGGCGCCCCGTCGGAGCGCTTCTCCAAGCTCTGGACCGTCATGACGTGGGTCCCAGGTGTGCCTCTCGACTACGGGTCGATCACCCGAGGCGAGTACGCGGCCGACACCCTGGCGGCGTTCCTGCGAGCGCTGCATGTGGCGGCGCCGCTTGACGCACCGGCGGATGGGGATGGCCGCGGTGCGCACCCGAAGGACTCCACGGGCGGCTTCGAGCACTTCCTCTCGGCCGTGGATGCCGATGCGCTCGGCGCCCCTGCCGCCGAGGTCCGGGCCCTCTGGCACGACGCCGTCGCGGCTCCCGCGTGGGAGGGGCCGCCCGTGTGGGTGCACGGTGATCTCCATCCGGCGAACGTCGTCGTCGCGGACGGGACGCTGGCGGGAGTGGTCGACTTCGGCGACCTGTTCGCCGGTGACCCGGCGGTGGACTTGGCGGCTGCCTGGGTGCTGCTGCCGGAGGGGTTGGCTGGCCGCTTCTTCACCGCGTACGCCGAGGCCGACGAGGCGACGATTCGGCGGGCGCGCGGGCTGGCCGTGCTGAAGAGCTTGTTCCTGATCCTGATGGGCCAGAACGGAGAGCGGGGCCTACCTGGTGGAAAGCCAGGTTGGGGGCCCGCGGGTCGGGCAGCGCTCGGCCGTGCGTTGAGCGATCGCCTGGATCAGATTCCTGGATGACGGACGGAGCTCCCCATATCCCTCGAACAGCAGCACGTCGTGTGCCGACGACGTGCAGCCGTGCCTGTCCAGGTGAGACTTGTCGGGAGGTGCGGTCGCAACTCACCGGGCGGGGTCTGAGGGCGACGGTGGTATGGCTCGATCACTCTGTGGCCCTGCGGTCACGGTGGTTGGCATTGAAGCGCGCCTTCTTCTGGCGATTCCCGCAGGTGTTCATCTCACACCATTTCCGGCTCCGACTCTGGCTGGTGTCGAAGAAGGCGGCTCGGCACGTTGCTGATGCGCAGAGCGCCAGTCTCCCGTCTCGTTCGCCCGAGAGGATGTCGATCGCGTCTGCGGCGATCACGCCCAGGGCGTCCTCGACGGGGGTCGCATCGCTGAGCCTCCATTGCCGCTGACCTTCTGCGGTGAGGACGGCGGCGGCACGGCCTTGGACGCTGCGGTCATTGATCACGTCGAGGGCAGGGGCAGGAAGGGGTTGTCGGCACGCGGCGGCCGTCGCGGCGAGATGGATCGCCTCCCTCAGGTCTCGTGCGAGGTCGAGTTGGGTGGGCGTGCAGGAATCCACGGCCAGTCCGCTGACGGTGAGCCAGTCAGCGAGACGGCCCGGTGTGGGGATGCGCTCGACTGCATCGCCACGGCGCTCGGTCAGGGTGGCCGTGAAACTGGTCGCCAGCACCGTGCCGAGGCGGAAGTCGGGGGCCTCGTCGCGCATGGAACCACCTTAGCCGGTTGCGGTACTCGACCGAGCTTGCTAGAACCGTCTTAGCCGGTTCCATGCAGTTGGTGCAGGCTGACGACCGTCAGGAGGTCTCATGCCCCGCTCATGTCTCGACGTGGAGGAGTTCGCCGCGTGCGCCGCCGACGCCGAAATGGACGATCTGCGCCTTCGGTTGGCTGCGGCGCGACTACCGGAGCAGGAGACGATTCGTCCGGCGGCACCCGGTTGCGGCCGTTGGGCCCAGGGTGTTCCGTTGGCCGACGTCGTGGAGGTCGTGGACTACTGGCGTACTCGCTACGACTGGCGATCGTTCGAGGAGTGCCTCGACCGCATCGGCCAGTTCCGCACGACCATCGACGGCCTCGGCATCCACTTCCTGCACCGCCGATCCGCCCGCGCGGACGCCACTCCGCTGATCGTGACGCACGGCTGGCCGGGCAGCATCGTCGAGTTCGTGGACGTCATCGATGAGTTGACGGAGCCGCGGAACACAGACGCGCCGGCGTTCCACGTCGTCGTCCCTTCGTTGCCGGGCTTCGGGTACAGCGACAAGCCGACCGCCACCGGATGGGGGACCGAGAAGATCGCGGCTGCCTGGGTGGAGCTGATGGCCAGGCTCGGCTATGGCAGGTTCCTCGCCCACGGCGGAGACTGGGGAGGCAACATCACGACCGTTCTCGGCGGGAGGTTCCCGGAACACGTCCTCGGTATCCACACCACCTTCGCGGAGGGGCCGCCGGGGTTGCCCACCGACGGGCTGACAGAGGTCGAGCGCACGTGGACCGAGCAGACCCGGCATTTCTGGCGCCATCGCGCGGCGTATGCGAAGCAGCAGGCGACCCGCCCGCAGACGATCGGCTACTCGCTGGTCGACTCGCCGGTCGGGCTCCTAGCCTGGATCCTCGACAAGTTCGCCGAGTGGTCGGATACCGGCGACAGCCCCTTCGAGACCATCTCCGTGGACAGGGTCCTCGACGACGTCACCCTCTACTGGCTGACGCGGACCGGTGCGTCGGCGGCCCGGATCTACTACGAGAGCACAATTCGCTCGATCCCGAACTGCGGGTCGACGTCCCGGCCGCGATCACCATGTACCCCCGGGACATCGAGAAGTGTCCGCGTCCCTGGGCGCAGGAGCGGTACCGCCGCATCGTCCGATGGACGTCGCCCGAGCGGGGAGGACACTTCCCGTCGCTCGAGGTCCCCGAGTACTTCGTCGACGACCTCCAGAACGGGCTCGCGACCGTGCTGGCGGCTGATCGGTGACCGTGGCCGTGTGCCACGCAGCTCCCCGAGCAGCAGCATCGGGGCCTCGCGATCGAGGCGGAGCTGGTCGGGATCTCATGGGGTGGGTCGTTCCCGTACGTCAGCGACCGCAACAGCGACGTTGTCGGGTGCGCCGGCTGCGAGAGCCAGATCGATCAGTGTCCGTGCGGCATCGACGGGATCCGTGCGGGTACGGAGGACGGCCACAACTGCCTCCGGTGCAAGGGTGGTGTGAAGGCCGTCGGTGGCGAGGAGGTAGCGGTCGCCCGTGCGGAGGGTGTGTAGCGCGAGGTCCGGGCCGTCCTGGCCTGGTGCCGCTGCGCGCAGGAGGGTGTCTCGTTGCGGGTGCGACGCCGCTTCGGCCTCGGTGAGGGTGCCGGCCTCGACCATGGAGCGAACGAGGGTGTGGTCGTGGGTCAGCCGCGAGACGACGTCGCCGCGCAGGAGGTAGGCGCGAGAGTCGCCGACGTGCACGAGCGCGAGCCGGTCGCCCGCCAGCACGATCGCTGTGACCGTGCTGCCGGACTCCGCAGATTCGGGTTCCGGGGTGGGCTCGCCGTCCGCTGCTCGGCGCACCGCCTCGTCGAGTTCTGCGAGCAGTGCTGCCGGGTTGTCGGTGGCGAGGTCTGCGACGGCCTGAACGATCCGGCCGCTGACTCTGTCGCCTACCGGGCCGAAGCCGTCGGCCACGGCGGCGAACCGTTCGCCGCCGTCGGCTGCGTCCAGCTGGGCGACGCGGACGGGCCCCTGCGCGGTCGCGGCCGCGCAGTCCAGATACAGCTCATGGTCGAAGGTGATGGTCATGTCGTCCTCCGTGTCGAGTGCGTCGACGAGGGTGGCAACGAGGGCTTCACGGTGACGCGAAGCCTGTTCCTCGGTCGCCCACCAGAGTCGGACGGCGTGCGCGAGCTCCCTGGCCGGAAGCTCGGCGCACTCCCGGATCCGTGTCAGTGGCATGCCCACCCGACGGAGCCAGGCGATCCGGCGGGCGTGGTGGAGCTGATCCGATGCGTAGCATCGGTAGCCGGTCTGCGGGTCGGTCCTGGCCGCGCGGAGCAGGCCCAGTTCGTCGTAGAGCCGCAGCGCCTTGCGGGTCAGCCCCGCCGCTCGCGCGAACTCGCCGGTGGTCAGCTCGTCGCGCACGCCGCCTCCTCGTCGCCGGGCACGGTGCCCGGCCCGCTCACACTCACCCCGGCCCCAGGGGCCGGGTCAACGACCGATCTCGGGTCAGTCTGCGAGGCGTGTGATGAAGACGAACTCAAGGCCCGGTCGAGTTGGCGCCTCCCGCACTTGGTTGACGACGTCGCCGTTGCGGCGCAGGCCGGCCTCGATCTCGTCGGCCTCCCGGAAGGGCAGTGCGGAGTCCGAGGTGATGGCGGCGCCGTCGGCTGCGAAGACCCAGGCACGTCGGAATGAGACCAGCCGCGGGTTCTCGCCGAGGGGCACGGCGAGACGTGGTCGGCGAATACGGAGTACATCGCGGAGCGGTCGGCGTTCTGGCTCGCTGCCCTGATCGACTAGGGATGGGCCGCTTGCGCTGCGGACCGAGGGTGGAGTGGTCGGCTTCCTCGCGCGCCTCGTGGGGCAGGCATCATCGGGTCGTGGCAGTCGATGTTCCGCCCGGTCTCGCCGGGCCCCCGGCAGACGACGTGCCGATACCGGCCGCCGTCACCAGGCTTGCGGCGGGCCGCCCACTGCGCCCGGTCTGGGAGAACATGCTCGGTGGACTCACCTATGAGATCCCGGGGCACTGCTTCGTCAAATGGGCCCCGCCCGGTGTCGATCTCCGTCCGGAGGCCGAACGCCTGGCCTGGGCGGCATCGTTCAGCACAGTCCCGACCGTGCTGCAGCACGGCGCGGATTCCGACGGCTCCTGGCTGGTCACCGAGCCCCTGCCGGGTAGGAGCGCTGTCGACGCCCGATGGCAGGCCGAGCCGCAGCGCGCGGTCGATGCGGTCGGGAGGGGCCTGCGAGCACTGCATGACGCGCTCCCGCCGGCCGAGTGCCCGTTCAGCTGGGACGTGGCCGCCCGACGGGCCGGGATCCAGGACCCGGACCCTCGACGATGGCGCGACCAGCATGACGGGCTCACCCTCACCGAGGCGCTGCGCATCCTCGACGACCCGCCCGAGCCGGATCGACTCGTCGTCTGTCACGGTGACGCCTGCGTGCCCAACACCGTCATCGACGACGAGGGCGCCTGCTGTGGGCACGTCGACCTCGGCAGCCTCGGCGTCGCGGATCGCTGGGCCGACCTGGCCGCGGCCACCTGGAGCACCGTGTGGAACTACGGCCCAGGACTCGAGCGCCGACTGCTGGACGCCTACGGGGTGGCCCCCGACCCGGATCGGCTCCGCTACTACCGCATCCTCTGGGACCTCACCTGAGCCTCTCCCTGCAGTGCTGAACACGTGGGACGGGCGCCCGGCAGCGTGGAGAACGAGGGGAGTCCAATGAGCTGGAAACCGAGACCAGAACGGCCTGTGCGGGAGGATCTCGGCGTGGGCCGCCTCGACTGGGATCAGAACCTCTTCCATCATCGCCTGCTGTTGAGGCAGCTTCCGAGTCGTTGCGAGCGGGTGCTCGACGTGGGCTGCGGGGCCGGCGCGCTGGCTCGCGAACTCGCGGTTCGCGCCGACAGGGTCGACGCCGTGGACCGCTCGCCCGACATGATCCGACTCGCGCGTGCCAGGGCACCTGCCAACGTCGAGTGCGTCGCGGCGGACTTCATGACCTACGACCTGCCCGATGGCGCCTACGACGCGGTCCTCTCGCTCAGCTCGCTGCACCATCTGCCTCTCGCGTCCGCCCTGCTTCGCATGGCCGCGGGCCTGCGCCCGGGTGGGGTCCTGATCGCCATAGCGCTCCCGAAGATCGATCTGCCGCGCGAACTGGGGATCGAAGCCGTCGCCGCGTCGGGCTACCGGCTGCTCGGCATGGCCTTCGCCGCGGCCCAGGCGACCGGCCGCAGTCATGGATTTCGTCGCGACCAGAGCCATGACGCCATGCCGGTGGTACTCGACCCCGTGCTGACCACCCGCGCAGTTCGGGCGGTTGCGGCGGAGGTCCTTCCCGGCGTAAAGGTCCGCCGACTCGTCTTCTGGCGCTACCTGCTCACGTGGCACAAGCCCGTCGCATGAGAGCAAGACGGGAGATCCTTCGTCGCCGTGCCGGCTCCACACGTCCTCAGAACCCGCGATGGATGCCGTCCTCGGTGGCTGCGGCGAAGTCGGCGAAGTCCATGTTGGACAGGGTGAGGTTGTTCTCTACCGCCCACAGCTGGTCGGCGATGACCCGGAAGGTCCGGCCGCGGTCGGCGCCGTGTAGGCCGACGACGAGGACGGGGAGCTCGGGGGAGGCCAGTGCGGTGGTGTCGACGACGAACAGGCATCTCTGTCCGCGGCACCAGTCCGG